>Ga0182740_1000297_pt1 | contig 71408 bp, 63 predicted proteins | sample eDN5th37CKraftBY_FD_128872 | JGI IMG/M metagenome (GOLD analysis project Ga0182740, IMG submission 128872) | Enriched backyard soil microbial communities from Emeryville, California, USA - eDNA 5th pass 37_C Kraft BY (version 2) (version 2) | ecosystem: Environmental > Terrestrial > Soil >...
CACCCGAGGCCATCATCTGGCCTGCGCCAGCAAGCGGAGCAGCACCGTCATCTGCCCGGGCAATAGCCCCAAGGCCGATCATGAACTAAGATTGAAACCGGACCACCCTATGGGGTCAGGCCAATGATGAGGATGTAACCTAGAACGTCAGGCTTGTGTGGTGCTTAAAACGGAGCGGGTGATAAACTACGTTTCTACATGAGTCTAGTGATCAGCGGACATCTCGCGGAAGTTGTGAACAGGCGCACGTTTGGTCGCGCGTGATGTCACGCAGTTCGTCTTCCTGCTCTTCAGTTTGAGGTGGACCCGTCTGGTGAGACAGCTTGGCGGCTTGGCTAAGGTGGATCGGGTTGGTTTCTACGCCGCCAATTGCTCCGTCATTTGTGCCGTAGCATAGACCTCGTCGGGTGTCCTGCCGCCAAAGGTCGAGTGTGGGCGTCGCTGGTTGTAGTAGTCGATCCAGGAGCCGATGCCGCTGCGCGCCTCGCTGCCGGTCTCGAAGGCATTGAGGAAGACGCACTCGTATTTGAGACTGCGCCACAGCCGCTCGATGAAGACGTTGTCCATCCAGCGGCCGCGCCCGTCCATGGAGATGCGGATGCCGGCATCCTTCAACGTCGTGGTGAAGGCGAAGCTGGTGAACTGCGATCCCTGGTCGGTGTTGAAGATGTCGGGCCTGCCGTGGCGGGCAATCGCCTCCTCGAGCGCGGCAACGCAGAAGTCGGCATCCATCGTGTTCGACAGCCGCCAGGCCAGCACCTTGCGGCTGAACCAGTCCATGATGGCGACGAAGTAGAGGAAGCCGCGCCGCATCGGAATGTAAGTCACATCCGCACACCAGACGTGATTGGGCCGCTCGATCGCCAGATGCCGCAGCAGGTAAGGATAGATGCGGTGCTGCGGATGCGGCTCGCTGGTCTTCGGAGCCTGGTAGATCGGCGACAGACCGATCTTGCGCATCAGCCGCCGGACCCGCTTGCGGCCGACGCACCAACCTTGACGCCGTAGGTGCCGCGCCATCTGCCTGGAGCCATACCAGGGCATTTCCATGAAGGCCTCGTCGATGATGCGCATCAGTTCGAGGTTCTCCGGGCTCTCGCCGGCAGGCTGTCGATAGAACGACGCCCGCGAGATCGAGACCAGTTCGCACTGGCGGCAGATCGAGAGCCGGTTGTGATCGGGATCAATCATCATACTCCTCCGATCCAGGCTCAGCGATCGAAGGCTTTGGCCAAAAAATCCCGCTCAACGACGAGTTGGCCGATCTTGGCGTGCAGTTTCGTCACCTCGGCCTCCCGGCCGACCTGTGCATCCGCTGCCTTGTCGTCGAACGCCTTGGCCAGGTTCTCAATGGCCTGCCGTTTCCACTGGGTGATCTGGTTGGGATGAAGCTGGTGCTTCGTCGCCAGTTCCGAAATCGTCCGCTCGCCGCGGATCGCCTCAAGCGCAACCTTGGCCTTGAACTCGGCCGAGAACCGTCTGCGTGTCTTCATGCTGGATCGTCCTTTTCATCGGAAAATCCACCTTATGCCCCTGTCTCAAAAACCGGCACCACCTCAGTTCCTCCCGGCCATCGCAATCGCAAGATCGTTCCACACCTGCTGGCGGCGGAGTTTGCCCTTCTCGATCTCGAAGCGGTCGATGAAGCGGATGTTGTCGAAGGACGAGCCGTCCGGCCATTCGCCATAGAGCGTGCCGGTGACGATCACGGTCGTGACCGTGCCGAGATAGGCCTCGTCGATCGTGTCGATGTGCTTCTTCACCCAGCGATAGCGGGTGGCCGAGAAGGCAACGAGGTCGTCGAGGCTGCGCATCTCGGTGCCGCCGGACAGGCCCGGAAACACCATCACGAAATCGTCGGCGAGGAAGGTTTTCGCTTCGGCGAGGTTCCGGTCCTCCATCAGGCGCAGGAATTTTTCGACGAGTTCGCCTGCCACCGGCTGGGCATTGCCCGGCTTGCGGCCAGTGCGGCCGCGCATGTAGCTCGCCGGCTTTACCTCGTTGTGGACGACGGTGATCGCGTCGAGCGGCGCATCGAGCGTTCCCGCCACCGCGTCCGTCAGCCGCTCGGCTAGGCGCACGCGCACGCCCTCGGAATAGCCCTCGATCAGGGTGACGCTGACATAGGGCATGGCCCCTCCTCCACAGATGTCACGAAACCAGTTGACAAATGTCATAATGGTATATGGTTATACCAATAGTCAACGCGAGGAATGGGGCAGGAACGGCGTTGGCGGGGAGGCTTTCGGTGGACAGCCAGCTGAGAGGCACAGGCGGCGAAATGGACCAGACCCGTGAACCGGCGAGCGCAAAGCGGTCGCTGATCGATCCCTCTTCGCGCGTGCCGCTCTACCACCAGATCCTCATCATCCTCAGGAACCAGATCTTTTCCGGCGAGCTCCGTCCGGGGGCGCTCCTGCCCGGAGAACAGGAGCTCGCCGATCTTTTCAATGTCTCGCGCATCACGGCAAAGCGCGCGCTGAACGAGCTGGCTGACGCCGGCCTCGTGGTGCGCGAGCGCGGCCGCGGCACGCGCGTTTGCGATGCCCCGCCGCCGCCGACGGTGAAGACCTCGGTCGAAGGCTGGTTCGAGAACATTTCGCTGATGGGCGTTGCGACCGACGTCGAGGTGCTCGAGTTCGACTATGTGCCGGCGGCGGCCGAGGTTGCCGAGGCGCTGCTGGTCGAACCCGGCGCGACGGTGCAGCGCACGGTGCGCGTGCGCCTGCTCGACGGCGAGCCGATGTCCTACCTCATTACCCATGTGCCGGAAGATATCGGCCGCTCCTTCGACCGCGAGGAGATGGGGCATTTTCCGCTGCTCACCCTGATGGAGCGCCATGGCGTCAAGGTGGCCGACGCGCGCCAGACCGTGTCGGCGACGCTGGCCGATCCGGAAGTGGCGCGCGCGCTCGACGTCCATGCCGGATCGCCGCTTCTCGATGTGCGCCGCGTCGTGCGCGACGTGAACGACCGGCCGGTTGAGTTCATCCGCGTGCTCTACCGGCCCGACAAATACCAGTTTGAAATGAACCTGAAACGCGTGCGCCGAAAAGAGGGCATGCAGTGGCAGTCGCTCGCACCGGATACGTCCGTGCGGGTGGAGGAGAAGTAGCTCAACGTGAGGGGAACACGACTATGAAGAAGCTCTTCGATACGCAGATCAAACGGCGCCAGTTCCTGGCTGGCGCAGGCACGGCAGCACTGGTCACCGGCTTCCCGGCGGTCCTGCGCGCACAGGAACCGGCATCGGTTAAGGTCGGTCTCGTCCACCCGGTCACCGGCTTCGTCTCCTTCTCGGGAATGCAGAGCCGCGCGGGTGCGGAAATGGCGATCGCCGACATCAACGCGGCCGGCGGCATCAAGTCGCTCGGCGGCGCCAAGCTCGAGGCGATGCTCGCCGACAGCCAGGGTCGTCCGGAGCTAGGCGCGTCCGAGACCGCACGCCTGATCGAGGCGGGCGCGACCAGCATCGTTGCCGGCTATTCGTCGGCCGTCTCGCTGGCGACCTCGCAGGAAGCCGCCAAGACGATGACGCCGCACGTCGTCGACGTCGGCGTCGCCGACAACATCATGGACCGCGGCCTGAAGAACACCTTCCGCTTTGCACCGGGCTTCGGCTCGGTCGCCACCACGGCGGTGGAGGCGCTGAAGGAGATCAATGCGGGCGGCGCGGCCAAGACCGCCGTCATCATCCATGAGGAGTCGCTGTTCGGCACCGGCATCGCCGAGCTTCTCGCCAACGAGCTGCCGAAGATCGGCATCGAGGTGCTGGAAGTCATCAAGCACGCCAATCCGACCCGCGACTTCACCAACATCGCGCTGCAGCTGCGCTCGCTGAAGCCGGACCTGATCATCCCGGCCAACTACTACAACGAGTACGTGCTGCTTGCCCGCACGCTGCGCCAGCAGCGCATCGAGGCCAAGGGCATCTACTCGGTGCTGGGCGGCGCGGCGTCGAACGTCCAGTTCGTCAAGGAATTTCCGGAAGCAGCCGAATACATCATGGACTGCAACCACTGGTACGACCCGAAGTCGGAAGTGGCGCTCAAGCGTCGCGCCGACGCCGAGGCCAAGGGCCTGTTCTACACCTACGAGGTGTTCCTGGCCTACAACGCGGTCGCCTTCCTTGCCGACGCGATCGAGCGGGCCGGTTCCACCGAGAAGGAAGCCGTCATCGAGGCACTGCGCAACTCGAACTTCGCCAACCACGGCATGCCCTATGGCCCGACCAAGATCGACGAGAAGGGCCAGAACACCGGCGCCCGCGCGGTGAACACGCAGGTGCAGAAGGGCAATATCGAGGTGGTGCTGCCGAAGGAGTTCGCGTCGGCTGACGTGATCTTCCCGATCCCGGCCTGATCCGCTTCGGCCAGCCATCCTGATTGCAACAGGCGCGGACCATGCAAGGTCCGCGCTCCATGACAGGTGCCTAAATGGTCGATCCGGTCATCCTGATCCCTTCGTTCATCAACGGGCTGACCACGGGCGCGCTCTATGCGCTCGTCGCGCTCGGGCTGACGCTGATCTACGGCGTGCTGCACATCATCAACTTCGCGCATGGCGCGATGCTGATGATGGCGCTCTACGGCGTCTTCTTCCTGCACCGGCTGTTCGGCATCGACCCCTATGTCGCGCTGCTGATCGTGCCGCCCGCCATGTTCGCCATCGGCTACGTGCTGCAGCGGTTCGTCATCAGCAAGGCGAGCCACGGCCGCGACGAGAACATCCTGCTCGTCACGCTCGGCCTCTCGATCGTCATCGAGAACATGGCGCTTTATTTCTTCCGTTCCGACACGCGCACGATCGACACGCCCTACTCCTTCGAGGTGGTCGAGTTCGCCGGCGCGTTCCTGCCGCTGCCAAAGGTGGTCGCGTTCTTCGGCGCGCTGCTGACGGCGGCGCTGCTGTGGGCCTTCATGGCAAGGACCGACCTTGGCCGCGCGATCCGCGCGCTTGCCAAGGAACGCAGGGGCGCGCGTCTCGTCGGCATCAATGTCGACCACGTCTTTGCCATGAGCTTCGGCATCGGCGTCGCGTGCCTGGGCGTCGCGGCCTGCCTGCTCCTGCCCGGCTACTATGTAAACCCGCAGGTCGGCTACGGCTTCGTGCTGATCGCCTTCACCACCGTCGTGCTCGGCGGTATGGGCTCGTTCGTCGGCGCGATGATCGGCGGCCTCGTCATCGGCGTGGTCGAGGCGATGGGCGGCCTGTTCCTCGGCGACAGCCTCGGGCAGTTCGGCATCTTCGCCATCTTCATCCTGATCCTGCTGTTCCGCCCGACGGGACTGCTGGGCCACAAGGTCTAGGTGCCCGGCATGATCAACAGGAACCAGCTCATCGCACTTCTCGTCGTGTTCGGCCTGATCGCGACTTGCCCCTTCTGGGTGAAAAGCGCGCCGACGATGAACACCATCATCGCCGTGCTGTACATTGCCCTCCTCGGCCAGTCCTGGAACATTCTGGGCGGCTATGGCGGCCAGTTCTCCTTCGGCCACGCTGCCTTCTTCGGCACCGGCGCCTATACGGTCGCGGTTTTGCAGATTCAGCTCGGCATCAATCCGTGGATCGGCCTGATCGCCGGCGGGCTGCTTGCGACCTTCGTCGCGCTCGTCATCGGCTTTGCGAGCTTCCGCTACGGCCTGCGCGGCTCCTATTTCGCGCTCGTCACCCTCGCCTTTGCCGAGGTGCTGCGCATCCTTTCCAACTCCGTCAGCTTCACCGGCGGCGGCGTGGGGCTTTTGATCCCGCTCGACCGGCGCTTCTCGAACCTGCAGTTCGAGGACAACCGCGGCTATTTCTGGGTCATCTGGGCGCTCTGCCTCGTCTGCTTCCTGACCGTGTGGTGGATCGGTCGCTCGCGCTTCGGCGCGTGGCTGATGGCCGTCCGTGACAATGAGGATGCGGCGCGCGCGCTCGGCGTCGATGTCTTCCGCACCAAGATGGGCGCCGTCGCCCTGTCCGGCTTCTTCTCAGGGGTGGCGGGCGTCTTCTACGCCCAGTTCTACCTCTATCTCGATCCGTCGATCGCCTACGGCTCGGCGATCTCGATTGAATCGCTGCTGGTGCCGATCATCGGCGGCATGGGCACGCTGTTCGGGCCGCTGATCGGCGCGGGCGTGATCCACTTCCTGTCGGAGCTGACGCGCCATTTCGTCGGCGACGTGCCGGGCGTGGCGCTGTCGATCTACGGCGTCCTGCTCATCCTCATCGTGATGTTCCTGCCGCGCGGCCTAATCAGCATCGGCACGGTGCTGCTCGGCAAGAGCCGGAGGCGCGCCAATGCTTGACGTTCGGAACATCTCGAAGTCGTTCGGCGGACTGAAGGCCGTCGACAATGTCAGCATGAAGATCGAGGAAGGCAGCCTCGTCTCGCTGATCGGCCCGAATGGCGCCGGCAAGACGACGTTCTTCGCGCTGATCACCGGCTTCCACCGGCCGGACAACGGCACGGTGCAGTTCTGCGGGCAGGAGATCACCGGCCTCAAGCCCAGCGACATCGCGCAGGCGGGCATGGTGCGCACCTTCCAGATCGTCCAGCCCTTCGCAGGACAGACAGTGCGGGAGAACATCGCCGTCGGCGCGCATCTGCGCCATGCGTCGCGGCGCGATGCGCTCGACCGGGCGCGTGAAGTGGCGGAGAAGGTCGGCCTCGGCGACCGGCTCGACCAGGATGCGGCCTCTCTCACCGTTGCGGGACGCAAGCGGCTGGAAGTCGCCCGTGCGCTGGCGACCGACCCGAAGCTCGTCCTGTTCGACGAGGTGCTGGCGGGCCTCAACCCCAGCGAGATCCGCGATGTCATCCCGGTGATCCGCGCCGTGCGCGACAGCGGCGTCACCATCCTTCTCATCGAGCATGTGATGCAGGCGGTGATGAGCCTGTCCGAATACACCTTCGTCCTCAACCAGGGACGGATGATCGCCGAGGGCGTCCCGCGCGACGTCGCCAGCAACCAGACCGTCATCGAGGCGTATCTGGGGCCGGGCATGGCCGCGCGCCTCAAGAGCCAGCAGACGGAGGCCGCATCGTGACCGAGCGCGACACCATCATCGAGGTGAAAGGCCTGCGCGCGGGCTACGGCGCGGTCGAGGTGCTGCGCGGCATCGACCTCACCATCTGGCGCGGCGACATCGTCGCCCTGCTCGGCTCCAACGGCGTCGGCAAGACGACCTTCAACGCCGTGCTGTCCGGCCTCATCAGGCCGTGGGCAGGTACGGTGAAGTTCAATGGCGCCGACGTGACCGGGTGCGATGCCGTTCACATGGTCGATGCGGGGCTCTCGCTGGTGCCGGAGGGCCGGCTGATCTTCCCGAACCTCACGGTGAAGGAAAACCTGATCCTTGGCGCCTACCGCCGCGCTGGTTCTCGCCGCGAGGCCAACATCGACAAGGTCGTTTCCATCTTCCCGCGTCTCAAGGAGCGCTTCGAGCAGAAGGCTGGGACTCTCTCCGGTGGCGAGCAGCAGATGCTGGCGATTGGCCGCGGCATGATGGCCGAGCCTGAGCTTCTGATCCTCGACGAGCCTTCGCTCGGCCTCTCGCCGCTGCTGGTCGAGGAAATGTTCAACCTCATCCGGCGGCTCAACGAGGAAGGCCTGACGATCCTGCTCGTCGAGCAGAACGTTGCCCAGTCGCTGGAGATCGCGACGACCGGCTACGTGCTCGAAAACGGCACCATCAGCCTGTCCGGCCCGGCCGCCGAGTTGATGACCAACCCCGACCTGCAACGCAGCTATCTGGGGATTTGAGAATGCCCATGCCCCCCATGACCCTTGCAGAAAAGATCATCGCCAAAGCGGCGGGGCGCGCGTCCGTCGCGCCCGGCGAGGTTGTGACCACGAAGGTCGATCTCGCGATGATCCACGATTCCGGCGGCCCGCGCCGCGTGGAGCCGATCCTGAAGCGCCTCGGCGTCGGCCTGTTCGACCGCGACAAGGTGGTGCTGATCTCCGACCACTACGTGCCGGGCGACACCGAGGAAGGCGCGGCGATCCTCGCGCTCACCCGCGAGTGGGCGAAGGAGAAAAAGGTCGCCTTCTATGACGGCGAAGGCATCTGCCACGTCGTCCTGCCCGAGCGCGGGCACTTGAAACCCGGCATGCTGGTGGTCGGCGGCGACAGCCATTCGCCCACCGGCGGCGCGTTCGGGGCCTACATGTTCGGCGTCGGCGCAACCGAAATGGCCGGAGTGCTCGCGACCGGCGAGATCTGGCTGCGCGTGCCGGAAACCATCCGCATCGAATGGACGGGCAAGCTCGGCGCGCACCTGATGGCGAAGGACATGGTGCTCGCCATGTGCGGCAGGTTGGGCATGGACGGCGGACGCTACCAGGCGATCGAATATGCCGGCGAGACGGTGCGGGCGCTTTCCATGCAGGAGCGGATGACGCTCTCCAACATGGCGGCGGAACTCGGCGCGCAGGCCGGCCTGATCGCGCCCGACAAGACGACGATCGACTGGCTTGCCGAGCACGGCGCGACCGACCTGCCCGATCCTGCCGACTGGCAGGGCGATCCGGATGCGCCGGTTGCCGAAACCCACTTCTTCAATGCCGATGAGCTGGCGCCGCAGGTGGCGGCGCCGCACTCGCCGGCCAATGCCGCGCCGGTTACCGACTATGAGCCGACGCGTATCGACGTCGCGTATATCGGTGCCTGCACCGGCGCGAAGTATGTCGATCTCAAGGCAGCCGCCGAGATCATCCGCGGCCGCAGGCTCGCGCCCGGCGTCGAGCTGCTGGTCGCCCCCTCCTCGAAGCGCGACCAGGAGCGCGCCGCGCGCGACGGCATCATGAAGGTGCTGGAGGATGCGGGCGCGAAGGTGCTGCCCAACGCCTGCGGGATTTGCGCCGGCTACGGCTCGGCGCGCCTTGGCGAAGACGTCACCTGCATCTCCACCACCGCCCGCAACTTCCGCGGCCGCATGGGCGCGAAGTCGTCAAAGGTCTATCTCGGCTCGCCCTACACGGTGGCCGCATCCGCGATTGCCGGGCGCATTGCCGACCCGCGCGAGATTGGAGCCGGCGCATGAGCAAGGCATTCGTCTACGGCGACGATATCGACACCGATGCGCTCGCCCCCGGCCAGTACATGAGCGGCGGCATCGAGCAGATCGCGGCGCACTGCCTCGAGACCGTCGATCCGGATTTCGCCTCGCAGGTGAAGCCCGGCGACGTCCTCATCGCCGGCAAGAATTTCGGCATGGGCTCCTCACGCGAACAGGCGGCGCAGGCGCTGAAGCATCTTGGCCTCGCCGGCGTCGTTGCCCGCTCCTATGCGGGCATCTTCTACCGCAACGCGATCAATCTAGGCCTGCCGGTCCTCGTCGGCGGGGCGGAGCTCGACCGGGTGAAGCCGGGCGACGCAGTGGAGCTCGACATGGCCAACAGCCGGCTCATCACCGAGGCGGGGCCGATCGAGCTCGAGCCCCTGCCCGACTTCCTGCTCGCCATGCTCGCCGATGGCGGCCTCGTGCCGCATCTCGAAAAGCGTTTTGCGCGGCAACGCGCCAATGACGGAGAAAAACAATGACGCGCCTCAAAGCGCGCCTCGGCAACGGGGAGATCGTCGTCGCACCGGGCGTCTATGACGGCCTGTCGGCGCTGATCGCCTCTCAGGCGGGCGCGGAAGCCATCTACCTGTCCGGCGCATCGCTCGCCTACACCCGCTTCGGCCGTCCCGACATCGGGCTCGTCACCGCAACGGAAGTCGCCGACACCATCGCGGCGATCTGCGACCGGGTCACGCTGCCGCTGATCGTCGACGGCGACACCGGCTTCGGCAACGCGCTCAACGTCCAGCGCACCGTGCGCACCTTCGAGCGGATGGGCGCTGCCGCGATCCAGCTCGAAGACCAGACGATGCCGAAGCGCTGCGGCCATCTCAACGGCAAGAACCTGGTTTCGACCGGCGAGATGATCGGCAAGATCAAGGCCGCCACGGATGCCCGCGCCAGCGACGACTTCATCATCATCGCCCGCACCGACGCGATTGCCGTCGAAGGTTTTGAAGCCGCGCTCGACCGCGCTGCCGCCTATGCCGAGGCCGGCGCCGACATGCTGTTCGTCGAGGCGCCGCGCACGGTCGAGGAAATGGAGCAGATCGTTGCCGCGCTGGGCAAGACCGTGCCGCTGATGGCCAACATGGTCGAGGGCGGCAAGACCCCGCCGATGAACGCGCGCGACCTCGAAAAGATCGGCTACTCGCTGGTGATCTTCCCGGGCGGCCTCACCCGCGCCGTCGCCCACACCAGTCGCGCCTATTTCGAAAGCCTGCTTCGGACCGGCTCCAACCAAGCCTTCAGCAACCAGATGTTCGACTTCGCCGGCATCAACCAGATCGTCGGCACCAATGAGCTGCTTGAGACCGGCAGCGCTTACGACGAGAAGAGGTTCTCTCGATGATCGATCCCGTCCTCCTCGCGATTCTCAAGGGCCGTCTGGAACAGATCGCCGACGAGATGGACGCGACCCTGTTTCGCTCCGCCTTCAACCCGATCATCGCCGAGGCGCATGACGCATCGCACGGCATCTACGACGCGGTCACCGGCGACACGCTGGTGCAGGGCAAGTCCGGCCTGCCGATCTTTGTCGGCGTCATGGCCTTTGCCGTCAAGGCGGTGATCGAGAAGGCGGCAAAGTCCGGCGGGCCGAAGGAAGGCGATGTCTGGATCTTCAACGATCCGTACGTCGGCGGCACGCATCTTTCCGACTTCCGCCTTGTGCGGCCGCTGTTCCGCGACGGCAAGGTGTTCTGCTACCTTGCCTCTGTCGGCCACTGGCACGACGTCGGCGGCAACGTCCCCGGCAACTACAACCCGGTCGCGACGGAGTCCTTCCAGGAAGGCATGCTGATCCCGCCGGTGAAGCTGTTCGACCGGGGCGAACTGCGCCAGGACGTCATCGACATTCTCTCCGCCAACTCGCGCCTGCCGAATTCGCTGTTTGGCGACCTCAACGGCCAGATCAACGCGCTTGACCTTGGCGTCAAGCGCATGAACGAGCTGCTCGCCGACTATGGCGACGAGACGGTCGCGGCGGCGCTTGGCGAGCTCAAGGACCGCGCGGCAATGCTGATGCGCGCCGAGATCGAGCGGCTGCCCAAGGGCACCGTCTCGGCGGAGGATTATCTCGACAATGACGGTGTCGTTGACACGCCGCTCACCATCGCGCTCGACCTCACCATCGAGAACGGGCGCATGGTGATGGACTTTTCGCGCTCCTCGCCCGCCTGCGCTGGTCCGGTCAACATTTCGCGGGCGACGACCATTGCCTCCTGCTACGTCGCGCTGAAACACGTCTTCGGCGACGTGCCGGCCAATGCCGGGGTGCTCGAACCGGTCGAGTTCATCATCCCCGAGGAGAGCCTTCTCTCCGTCACCGCACCGAAGCCGGTTGGCGGCTACACCGAGACGATCCTGCGCCTCATCGATGTCGTCTTCCAGGCGATCGCGAAGATCGCGCCCGAGCGCGCCAATGGCTGCGCGTACGGGACCATCAACGCGCTGTCGCTGGCCGGCTATCGCGGTCCGGACCGCAAGCGCTGGGTGATGTTCTCCTTCTTCGGCGGCGGCCATGGCGGGCATCCGGAGGGCGACGGCCTCAATCACGGCAACGCTCCGATCTCGACCGCGACCATCCCGCCGCTGGAAATCCTCGAGGCCGCCTACCCCGTCATGTTCACGCAGTGGGCGCTGCGGCCTGACAGCGGCGGCGCGGGACGCCACCGTGGCGGCCTTGGCGCGATCTACGAGATCGAGCTTCTGGAAGAGGAAGCGGACGTCTTCCTGTTCGGCGAGCGCGGCCGCTTCGCGCCCAAGGGCGTCGCCGGCGGCAAGGATGCCGTCCTCAACCGCTTCACCTACCAGCAGGATGACGGCGAGCACAGCCCGCCGATGGCGTCGAAAATGGTCGGAATCAAGCTGAAGCGCGGACAGCGCGTGCGCCTCGAAACGCCCGGCGGCGGCGGCTATGGCAAGGTCGAGGAGCGCGATCCGACGCTGATCGAACGCGACGTCGCGCTCGGCTTCGTCACACCCGAGGCCGCGGCCGAGACCTACAACCACCCCGTCAAGACCAGCAACAAGGATGCCGCGTGATGGCTGCGAAGCGCTATGTGATCGGCGTGGATGTCGGCGGAACCTTCACCGACATCTTCGTCTACGACCAGATCGACCGTAAGGTTCAGACGACCAAGATCCCGTCCACCCGCGGCGATCAGTCGAAGGGCTTTGCCGAGGGCATCGCCCGCATCGTCCCTGACTTTTCCGAAATCGCCACCGTCGTGCACGGCACCACGGTCGGCACCAACGCGCTGCTCGAGCGCAAGGGCTCGCGGACCGGCATCATCACGACGAAGGGTTTTCGCGACGTGATCGAGATGCGCCGGCGCGACCGCCCGGCCACCTGGGGCCTGTGGGGCCAGTACACGCCTGTCATCAGCCGCGAGCACCGGCTGGAGGTCGACGAGCGCGTGCTGGCCGACGGCACGGTGCGCGTTGCCGTCAATGACGACGAGGTGCGCGGCCAGGCCGAGCAGCTGCTGGCGGCCGGCTGCGAATCCGTCTGCGTCTTCTTCGTCAACGGCTATGCCAACGACGCCAATGAGCGCCGCGCGGTCGAGACGGTGCGCGCCGTCTGGCCGAATGGCTATGTCACTGCCGCAACCGAGATCGTGCCGGAAATCCGCGAGTTCGAACGGCTTTCGACCGCGGCCCTCAACGCCTATCTCCAGCCCGTCGTCTCCTCCTATCTCGACCGGCTCGAAAAGACGCTGAAGGAGCGCGGCTTTGCGGGCGATATCCTGATCGTGCAGTCGAACGGCGGCGTCATGTCGATCGACACCGCCAAGCGCTTCCCGGTCCGCACCGCGCTCTCCGGTCCCGCCGCCGGCGTGATGGCCGGCCAGGCGATCGCGAGGGCCGCCGGCTTTCCCAACATCATCACCTGCGACATGGGCGGCACCTCGTTCGACGTCTCGCTGGTGGCGAACGGCGAAAGCGCGCTTGCCGCACAGACGGCGATCGACTTTGGCCTCGTCGTGCGCACGCCGATGATCGAAATCTCCACCATCGGCGCGGGCGGCGGCTCGATCGCCCGCATCGACAATGGCGGCATCCTGCAGGTCGGACCCGAATCCGCCGGCTCCGATCCGGGCCCCGTGTGCTACGGCCTCGGCAATGAGCGCCCGACCGTCACCGACGCCAACGTCGTGCTTGGCCGCATCAACGCAGAGCGCCCGATCGGCGGCAAGCTCGCGCGCCTCGATGTCGAGGCAGCGCGCGCGGCTGTCGCAAGGCATATCGCCGACCCGCTCGACCTCAGCGTCGAGGATGCGGCGGAAGCCATTCTCAAGATCGCCAACGCCAAGATGGCGGGCGCCATTCGCCTCGTCTCCATCGAGCGCGGCCATGATCCGGCAACCTTCGCGGCCATGCCGTTCGGCGGCGGCGGCGCGCTGCACACCGGCGCGCTCATCAAGGAAGTCGGCCTGAAATCCGCGCTGGTGCCACGCTTCCCGGGCGTAACCTCGGCGCTCGGCTGCGTGGTCGCCGACATGCGCCACGACCGCGTGCAGACGGTCAACCGCCTGCTCGATGGCATCGATGCCGCCTCGCTTGGCGAGGAGATGGTGCGCGTTGCCGGCGAGACGGCGGCGTTGCTCGACCAGGCGGGCGTCGCCTTCGAGCGCGTCGACCGTATCTACGAGCTCGACATGCTCTATCTCGGCCAGACGCACACGGTCTCGGTGCCGCTGGAGATCGGCGAAGACGGGCTGACCACCGACGCGATCCGCGCGGCCTTCAACGCGGCCTATCTGGAAGCCTTTGGCCGCCTGCTCGACGGCATCCCGATGCGCGTGATGAACTATCGCGTGGCCGTGGTCGGCCGCCGGCCGCAGTTCGACATGAGCTCGTTCGCGCCAGGCACCAGCAAGACCGCTGACGAATGCCAGACCGGCACGCGAAAGGTCTTTGCCGACGGCAAGTGGCACGACACGCCGATTTACGACCGCCTCGAACTCGGCGTCGGCGCGACGGTAAAGGGCCCGGCAATCCTCGAACAGGCAGACACCACCATCTTCGTTGATCCGGGCCTTGAGGGGCGCGTCGATGCCTTCGGCAATCTCATCATCTCAAGGAGCGCCGCATGAGCCACGCCGCCATCGACCCGACGAAAACCGCGCTGCTGATCGTCGACCTGCAGAACGATTTTCTCGACCCCAGGGGCGCCTATGGCCGTGCTGGCCAGACGGCGGAGGCGATTGCCGCGCTGCCGCAGAAGGTGAAGCCGCTGGCTGACACCCTCAGGGCAAAGGGCGGCTATGTCGTCTCGACCCAGTTCACGCTGGTGCCGGGGCGCGGCGGCGAGCCGCTGATCTCGCCGCATCTGAAAGAGCTGCGGCCGTTCCTCAAAAAGGGCGACTTCCAGCCCGGCGCCTGGGGCCACCAGCTGGTAGACCTTTTGCAACCCGCCGACTTCTACGTCGAAAAAGTCGCCTATTCGGCCTTCTTCCAGTCGCGGCTCGAATTCGTGCTGAAGAAGGCGGGGATCGAGACGTTGTTCGTCTGCGGCATCGTCACCAATGGGGGTGTCGCCTCGACCGTGCGCGACGCGCATGTGCGCGACTTCAGGACCTTCGTGCTGGAGGATGGCTGCGCCGCCTTCTCGCACCGCACGCATGAGGCGGCACTGCAGGACCTGTCGTCGATTACCAAAGTCGTCACCATCGCCGACGCGATCGGAATGGTTGCAGCATGAGCGAGATCCTGCCGGCTTCCGCGATGCGCGCCGACGTCGAGATCGACGTCGCCATCATCGGCGCGGGTGCGGCCGGGCTGGTCGCGGCCCTGCGCGCGGCTGAAACCGGCGCCGAGGTGCTGGTGCTGGAGCGTGACGCAAAGCCGACCGGCTCGACCTCGATGTCGTCCGGCTTCGTGCCGGCGCCCGCTACGCGCTTCCAGCGCGCGATCGGTATCGCTGACGACACGCCGGAGCTTTTTGCCGCCGACATTGCCGCCAAGAACCACGGAACCGGCGATGCTGCGCTCGCGGCAACGGTGAGCAAGGCCATCGGCCCGGCGCTCGAATGGCTCGCCGACAGCCACGGTCTCGAATGGCTGGTGCTCGACGATTTTCTCTACCCCGGCCACAGCCGCCACCGCATGCACGCGGTGCCTGAGCGCACGGGTGCCGCGCTGCTGCAGCGGCTTGCCGCGGCGGCGGATGCCGCCGGCATCATGGTCGCCACCGGCGCGCATGTGACCGGCCTGTTCGCTGACGGCAAGAAGATCGTCGGCTGTCGCATTGCTCGCGCCGATGGCGGCGAGGAACAGCTTGCCTGCAAGGCGCTGGTGCTGGCCTGCAATGGCTATGGCGGCGATCCGGATCTGGTGAAGCAGCATATCCCGGAAATGGCGAGTGCCGTCTATCACGGCCATGCCGGCAACCGTGGCGACGCGGTGCTTTGGGGCGAGAAGCTGGGCGCGGAGCTTCGCCACCTCTCCGGCTATCAGGGCCACGGTTCGCTCGCCTATCCGCAGCAGATCCTCATCACCTGGGCGGTGATGATGGAGGGCGGCATTCAGGTGAACGCCAATGGCGAGCGCTTCTCCAACGAGCACGGCGGCTATTCCGAGCAGGCGGTGAACGTGCTCGCCCAGCCCGGCGGCTTTGCCTGGAACGTCTACGACCGGCGCATCCACGACTTCGCGCTCAACTTCCCGGATTATCGCGAAGCGTTTGAGGCGAGCGCCATCCGCACCGCGCCGGACGCCCGCTCGCTTGCCGCCGCCATTTCGGTCGACGCCGACAGGCTGGAAGCCACCCTCTCTGCCGTTGGCGAGATGCAATGCGGGGCGACTGCCGACCCCTTCGGCCGCGACTTTACAACCAAGCTGGCCCTTGCCGCTCCCTTCTACGCGGTGAAGGTCACCGGCGCGCTGTTCCACACGCAAGGCGGACTTGTCGTTGACGAAACCGCCCGCGTCCTCGGCCTCGACGGTTCCCCCTTCCCCAACCTCTTCGCCACCGGCGGTGCCGCGTGCGGCGTCTCGGGCCCGGACGTCTCCGGCTACCTCTCCGGCAACGGCCTCCTCACCGCCATCGCGCTTGGTTATCTGGCGGGAGAAGCTGCGGGGACTAGCCGCTAGCCCTCACCAGATCTCCGCCGGGCGCTGGATCATCAGCCAGAAGATGCCCAGCACGGCGGCGAAGGCGGGGAAGCCGAAGGCAAACCACAGCCGGAACAGGAAATGGTAACGCTCGGGAAGCGGGGAGCCCGAGGCGACGGCAGCTTCCGCCAGCCGGCGCATCTCCATCTGCATCCAGACCACCGGCAGCCAGAACATGCCGGTGATGATGTAGAGGGCGATCGACAGGATGATCCAGTGGTCGGTGAGCCAGTAGCCGAGGTGCCAGACCAGGAGGAGGCCGGTGATCGGCTGAACGACCACGGCCGTGGCCGTAAACAGGAAGTCGGCGATGACGACGATGCGGGCAACACCGGCAATGACCTGCGGATTGCCGGTGCGGTGCGCGATCAGCATGAAGAAGGCAATGCCCGCCCCGGTCCCGAGCAGCACAGCCGCGCCGATGATGTGCAGGAATTTCAGGAAGAAATAGAGCATCAGCGCTCCTCCAGAATGCCGAGCGCCACGAAATGGAGCACGAGGATCGGCCAGATCTTGAGGAGCGGTCCGAGCGGTTCCTTCCAAAGCTCCGGCAGGATGAGCGTACCGGCGACCGCGTAGAACAGCGACAGAAGGATTGCCCCCCAAAGGCCAAGCCGCGTCGTGCGCCTGAAACTGATCGATAGCCCGATGATGATGTCGGCAAGTGCCCCGGCAACGACGCTTGGGCCTGCAAGGATCCCGGCACCGCCCGCCAGCATCAGCCCGACGCCGATGTCGTAGCCCACCGTGAGCGAGATGATGCCGGTTGCCAGCCAGAAGGCCGCGAGCACCACGAAGATGACGGGCTTGAGCAGGAAGAGCCGCGCGAACCAGCGTTCCTGCACCGTCGCAGGCTGGGCGGCGAGTGCCGCGCGCAGCGAAACGGGTTCGATGCCGGTTGCCTCACGCCTGACAGTGCCGTCGCCGACCGCGCCGCGGCCGATCTCGCGTGAAGCGGTCGAGCGCACCGCCGGACGCCAGCCGAGCCAGCCCGCCGCATCGCCCAGCTTGTAGAGCAAGGTCTCGAGAAAGCGCGGCACGGCGAAGGCTCTGGCCGGCTTCCAGCCAAGCCAGCGGCGGTATTCGGCAATGACATCCGCGAAGGACAGGCGCTCCGGTCCGACGAGTTCGATTTCCTGCTTCGCCGGTGCGTCCTTTGTCACCAGCCGCGCCACGGTTTCGGCGACGTCATCGAGCTGCACGACCTGCAGCTCGCCCGTGCCCTGCATCAAGGGCAGCCGCGGCAGGGCGGCGAGGCCGCGAAACAGCGCGCTCGCCCCGTAAACGCCGCGTCCGAGCACCACCGATGGCCGCAGGATCACCCAGTCGAGATTGCGCCGCTTGAGGTTCTCGTCGCCCTCGCGCTTGGTGGCGGAAAATGCGGAAGGCGTTTCCCTGTCGACGCCGATCGCGGAGAAATGAATGACACGCCGCACGCCAGCGACCTCGCAGGCGGAAAACAGCTGGTCGGCGCCTGTGACGTGTACGGCGCTGGTGCTGTCGCGGGCGCTGTCCTGAAAAGTGCCGGCGCAATTGACGACGACGTCCACGCCCTGAAGCAGCTCGGCCCAGCGCCCCGCCGGTGTGCTGCCCATCTCGACGACGACGACGGCGGTCGAGCCTGGGGGCCGGCGGTCGCCTTGATGTCTCACCGCCGCGACGACGTCGTGGCCGTCGCGCGCCAGCCGCGCGCAGACCGCGCTGCCGATCAGGCCCGCGGCGCCGTTCACCAGGATCTTCATGCTCACTCCCGCACGATCAACACTGCTGCCGAACCCCAGTGGAACTGCGTTGTTCCGGGAACATCGCACGGACAGGACGGTTGGGTTCCCACAAGAAAGGGAGATTCCAATGTCCAGCAAGATGCCGCCAGTCCCGGGCAAGAACCAGAGCACCAAAGGCCCGGGCGAACACCGCACTGTTGCAGCCGATACGCGGCAGCATGGCACCCACGGCGCCGACAACCCTGACAGGCAGGGCCAGCAGGGCAACTCGAAGGTCAACACCACCCATCAGGGCCATCAGCAGGATCGTTGAACATGTCCACCTCGACCAAGCATCCCAACACCATCCGCCAGGGCGGCCCCGGCGCCTCGCACGAAAATGCCAAGGCGCCGCTCGAGATCAACAAGCCACCCGCCGACAGTGACGAGCGGCGCACCAGCAAAGTTTCGGGCGGCGGAGGCGAGAAGGACAGCCACCACACCCACAATCCGCGGCAGAAGGGCGGCTGACCGGCGCGAAGGAGATCATCATGGCCAATGCAAGCAAGAAGAAGATCGGCGCGGGCGCGCAGGGCAAGGGCGACGGCAGCGGCGCCAACTCTGAGCTTCCGCGCGACCTCGTTGGCGAGAACGACATCCTCTCCAACCGCGACAAGGCGCAGCACAATGACGAGCGGGGCCTGGACGGTGCGCAGATCCGCAACGAGCAGCGCCAGGATCATGCCGGCAACCGGCTTCCGGAGGACTAGCACCCGCTGCATTCCGATAGTCGCCACTCCCGGCCCCGGCGCATCGTGCATGTGCCGGGGCCGCGTTTCTTCTACCGGCTGGACAAGCATCGAAAAGTGAGGCCATGATTGGCCCCAGCCGCCGGCAAGAGATAACTAAAAACAGAGGGAACTTATGATGAAGAGATTGGCGACGCTTATTGCCGCCAGCGCAATGTTCGCGCTGACATTTGCTCCCGCCAAGGCAGAAACTCCGCCAGATACACTTGTGATGGCGTGGCAGTTCGACGACATCATCACGCTCGATCCGGCGGAGGTGTTCGAATTTTCGGCCGCCGAGATGATGGGCAATACCTACGAGCGCCTGATCGGCTACGACCTGAAGGACGTCTCGAAGCTGTTCGGCGTGGTTGCCGAGTCCTGGGAAGTGTCGCAGGACGGCAAGACCATCACCTTCAGGATCCGCCAGGGCAGCAAGTTTGCCTCCGGCAACGATCTCACCGCCGAGGACGTGGTGTTCTCGCTGCAGCGCGCGGTCAAGCTCGACAAGTCGCCTGCCTTCATCCTCACTCAGTTCGGCTTCACGGCCGACAATGTCGAAGAGAAGATCGTCCAGACCGGAGACTACGAGTTCACTTTCGAGATGGACCAGGCCTATGCGCCGACCTTCGTCCTCTACTGCCTGACCTCGACGGTGGCGTCCGTCGTCGACAAGAAGCTGGTGCTGGAGAACGAGGCGAACGGCGACCTCGGCTATGAATGGCTGAAGCGCAACTATGCCGGCTCCGGCCCGTTCGCGCTGCGCCAGTGGCGCCCGAACGAGGCGGTCGTGCTGGAGCGCAACGAGAACTACGCCGGCGAGAAGGCGCCGCTTGCGCGCGTCATCTACCAGCACGTGCCGGAAAGCTCGACCCAGCGCCTGATGCTCGAGCGCGGCGACATCGACATTGCCCGAAATCTCGGCCCCGAGGAAATCGCGGCGCTGAAGGAAGCGCAGGGCATCAAGATCGAGACCGGCGACAAGGGCGGCATCTACTATCTCGGCCTCAACCAGAAGAACGAGACCCTCGCCAAGCCGGAAGTGCGCCAGGCGCTGAAGTACCTGGTCGACTACCAGGCGATTGCCGACACGATCATGGCCGGCCAGGTGCAGGTGCACCAGGCGTTCCTGCCGAAGGGCTTCCTCGGCGCCGTCAACGAGACGCCGTTCCAGCTCGACCCCGAGAAGGCCAAGGAGCTGCTTGCCCAGGCGGGTCTGCCGGACGGCTTCTCGGTGACGATGGACACGCGCAACACGCCGGACATCACCGGCATGGGCGAGGCGATCCAGCAGACCTTCGCGCAGGCGGGCGTCAAGCTCGAACTGATCCCGGGCGATGGCGCGCAGACGCTGACCAAGTACCGCGCCCGCGAGCATGACATCTACATTGGCCGCTGGGGCCCGGACTATCAGGACCCGAACACCAATGCCGACGCGTTCGCGGCCAACCCCGACAACTCCGACGGCGCGTCCGCCAAGCCGCTCGCCTGGCGCAATGCCTGGGACATTCCGGAGCTGACCAAGAAGACCCGCGCCGCCGTCCTCGAACAGGATCCGGAAAAGCGCGCCGCGATGTATGAGGAAATGCAGCGCGAGGTCATGGAGACCGGTCCCTACGTGATCATGTTCCAGGAAATCGAGGTCGCGGCGATGCGCGACAACGTCAGCGGCTTCATCATCGGACCTTCCTTTGACGCCAACCAGTTCGGCCTGGCCCGAAAGGACTGATCCCGCCTGATGACCGATGCCGTCAATGACACCACGCCGGGAGAGCGTTCACGCGCTCTCCTGACGTTCGCGGTTGCGGCCGGCCGCTTCCTGCTGATGCTGGCGATCACCCTGTTCGGGCTGCTGGCGGTCACCTTCTTCATCGGCCGCATCGTCCCCGTCGATCCGGTGCTTGCCGTGGTCGGCGACCGGGCGCCCGCGCATGTCTATGCCCGCGTGCGCGAGGAAATGGGGCTCGACCTGCCGCTCTGGCACCAGTTCGCGATCTATCTCGGCAATGTTTTTCGTGCCGACTTCGGCAATTCGATCCTCACCTCCCGCCCGGTGGTCGAGGATGTCGTGCGCTATTTCCCGGCCACGCTCGAGCTTGCGACGCTCGGCACCCTGCTCGGCACCATCTTCGGCGTTCCGCTCGGCGTCGCCGCCGCGGTCAAGCGCGGCAAGTTCGCCGACCATTTCGTGCGCGTCATCGGCCTTGTCGGCTACTCCGCGCCGATCTTCTGGCTCGGGCTGCTGGGTCTCCTGGTGTTCTATTCGAAGCTCGGCTGGGTGGCGGGGCCCGGACGCCTCGACGTTACCTACGAATACATGCTGACGCCCGTGACTGGCATGGTCCTGGTGGATGCGGCACTTGCCGGCGACTGGGCCGTCTTCCGCAACGCCATCTCGCACATCGCGCTGCCGTCGGCGCTGCTCGGCTACTATTCGCTCGCCTATATCAGCCGCATGACGCGCTCCTTCATGCTCAACGAGCTGTCGCAGGAGTACGTCACCACCGCGCGCGTGAAGGGGCTGTCCGAAACCCGCATCATCTGGGGCCACGCGCTGCGCAACGCCGCCGTGCCGCTGATCACGGTGATCGCGCTTTCCTACGCCCACCTGCTCGAGGGATCGGTGCTGACCGAGACGGTGTTCGCCTGGCCCGGCCTTGGCCGCTACATCACCAATTCGCTGCAGAACGCCGACATGAATGCGGTGCTCGGCGGCACGTTGGTGATCGGCATCGTCTTCGTCGCGGTCAACACCTTCTCCGACCTTCTCTACCGCCTGTTCGACCCGAGGACGCGCTGAGATGGCAGAGCTTGCTGCACCTTCCAGCAAGAGCAGCCTGCGCGAATGGCTGACCACCAGCGAGCCGCGCTCGCGCGCGCAGGCGCGCCTTGGCAATGCCTACCGCTCCTGGGTCGCGTTCTCGCGCAACCCGCTTGCGATGTTCGGCCTCTTCATTGTCCTCGTTCTCATCATCGTTGCGATCTTCGCCGACCAGCTCGCCACCCATTCGGCCACCGTCGGCGGCGACCTGCGCACCGAGCGCTTGCAGCCGCCGAGCGCTGCGCACTGGCTCGGCACCGACAACCAGGCGCGCGACATCTATTCCCGCCTCGTCCACGGCTCGCGGCTCACGCTGATGGTCGTGATGCTGGTGACGGTGATCGCCATGCCGGTCGGGCTGCTGATTGGCACCGTCGCCGGCTATATGGGCGGCTGGATCGACGCGGTGCTGATGCGCATCACCGACATCTTCCTCGCCTTCCCGCGCCTGATCCTCGCGCTCGCCTTCGTCGCCGCGCTCGGGCCAGGCATCGTCAACGCGATCATCGCGATCGCGATCACCTCATGGCCGCCCTACGCCCGCATTGCCCGCGCCGAAACGCTGACGATCCGCAACAGCGACTTCGTGGTGGCGGTGCGCCTGCAGGGCGCCTCGCCCTTCCGCATCATCACCCGCCACATCATGCCGCTCTGCGTGCCCTCGGTCATCATTCGCGTCACGCTCGACATGGCCGGCATCATCCTGACGGCCGCCGGCCTCGGCTTCCTCGGCCTCGGCGCGCAGCCGCCGACGCCGGAGTGGGGCGCGATGATCGCCTCGGGCCGCCAGTTCATCATCGACTATTGGTGGGTTGCGACCATGCCCGGCATCGCCATCTTCGTCGTCTCGCTCGGCTTCAACCTGCTCGGCGACGGCCTGCGCGACGTGCTCGACCCGAAGGCGGAAAAATGACCGGCGCGCCGCTTCTCGAAGTCGAGGACCTCAGGGTCCGCTTCCATCTTCGCACCGGCACGGTCGAGGCCGTGCGGGGCGTGTCGTTCTCGCTCGGGCGCGAGCGGCTCGGCATCGTCGGCGAGTCCGGTTCCGGCAAGTCGCAGACGGCGCGCGCGCTGCTTGGCCTCACCCCGCCGCCGGGCGAAGTGACTGCTAGGCGCCTCACCTTCGACGGCATCGACCTGCTGAAAGCCTCGCGCCGCACGCTGCGCTCGCTGCGCGGCGGGCGCATGGCGATGGTGATGCAGGACCCGAAATACTCGCTCAATCCGGTCATGACGATCGGCAAGCAGATGGTGGAAACCTATCTCGCCCACGCCCGCGCCGGCAAAAGGGAGGCGCAGGAAAAGGCGCTTGCCATGCTGGAGGCCGTGCGGCTGCGCGACCCCGAGCGCGTGTTTTCGCTCTACCCGCACGAGGTGTCGGGCGGCATGGGCCAGCGGGTGATGATCGCGATGATGCTGATCACCGACCCCGATTTCCTCATCGCCGACGAGCCGACCTCGGCGCTGGACGTGACCGTACAGCAGGAAGTGTTGCGCATCCTCGACGGGCTGGTCGCCGAGCGCGGCATGGGGCTGATCTTCATCAGCCATGACCTGCGGCTCGTCTCGTCCTTCTGCGACCGGGTGTTGGTCATGTATGGCGGCAAGGTGATGGAGGAGCTCGCCTCGGGCGATCTTTCCTCCGCGCAGCATCCCTACACGCGCGGGCTGATGAACTGCCTGCCGTCGATCAGCGGCTCGTCGCACCCGCTGCCGACGCTGGAGCGCGATCCGGAGTGGGCGAAATGATGATCGACATCCGTGATCTTTCGATCGTCTTCGGCACCGGGCGCCTGCGTGTCGAGGCGGTGAAGAATTTCTCGCTTGAGGTCGAGGAAGGCGAGGCATTCGGCCTTGTCGGCGAGTCCGGCTCCGGCAAGTCGACGGTGCTGCGGGCGATCTGTGGCCTCGCGCCCGTCGCACGCGGCTCGATCGCGATTGCGGGCGCGCCCGTGAAGACGCCGCGCGACCAGAAATTCTATGCGACCGTGCAGATGGTGTTCCAGGATCCGTACGGTTCGCTCCATCCGCGCCAGACCGTCGACCGTATCCTCTCGGAGCCGCTGTCGATCCATGGCCTGCGCGACCAGGACCGCCGCATCGTCGCGGCGCTTGAGGAGGTCGGTCTTGGTCCCGGCTACCGCTTCCGCTATCCGCACCAGCTGTCGGGCGGCCAGCGCCAGCGCGTCGCGATCGCCCGCGCGCTGATCCTGAACCCGAAGGTGGTGCTTCTCGACGAGCCGACCTCCGCGCTCGACGCCTCGGTGCAGGCGGAAATCCTCAACCTGCTCGAGCGCCTGCGCGCCGAACGCGGGCTGACCTACGTGCTGGTCAGCCACGATCTTGCAGTGGTCACGCATCTTTGCCGAAGGCTTCTCGTCATGCGCAACGGCGAGATGATCGAGCTAACCGACGCCGAAACGCTGCGCCGGGGCGAGCCGCAGTCGCCCTACACCCGCGAACTCATCCAGGCGACGCGCGGCTTCAGGCGGGGGACGGCACCTGCTTCCACCTAACGAAGGAGCTACAAGGCTTCTGCGCTCATCAACTTCAACTAGATCACTTATCGTTACATAGATCGTTCGTTCTATTCCGGTCGGAGCGTTTATTTTTTAAGGTAAATGAGGAGGATAGCTTCGGCGATGCTGATCACGCCGAGCTAGAGCATAAGCAGAAAGATATCTGCGATGCCTTATTCAGGGAGAGAGAGTGCGGCGGGAAAGAGCGCAGGGGTGCGGATGACGCCGGCCGCGGGTACCGCTTTGCGGACCCTGATTTTCGTCTCCAGCCATGGCGTCATCTCCAGTGCCGTCGAAGCCGCCATCGAGCGCGAGTTCTCCTGGCTCACTGTACAGTGTGTCCCGGATCTGCGGCTCCTTCTCGCCGGCTTCGATGCCGAGGCGCAGCTGATCGTCGTCGATTTCCGCCAGATGGCGGAGCTGACCGCCCTGCATCCCGAGATCGCGCGCCATCATCCGGCCGCGCATTTCGCCATCCTGATCGATGAGGACGTTCGCTACCTCGCCAGCCAGCTGCACGAGATCGACACCGGCATGGTGCGGGGCATCCTGCCGCTCAACGTCAATCTCGACGTGCTGTTGTCGATCCTGCGCATCCTCTTGCGCGGCGGCGAATGCTTTCCGGGCAGTCTTTTCAAGGCGGCGCGGCCCGTCGTTCGTATTGACGAGGTGGCGGCGGTGCATCCGGCACCTGCGCCAAACATACCGCCGGCTATGCCCAATGCGCCGCCAGGGCACGAGGTGGCTATGCTCGACCTTACCGTCCGCGAGCTCGGCATTTTATCCCGCGTCGCGCGCGGCCAGCAGAACAAGATCATCGCCGCCGATCTCGGCCTGTCCGAGCACACGGTGAAGCTGCACATCCACAACATCATCACCAAGCTCGGCGTGCACAACCGCACCGAGGCGGCCGTGCTCTATCTCGAGCGCGCCAACGGGGCCACGGCGCGTGCGATTGCGGCACGGCTCGACGGCGGCAGCGACGCGCCGCCGCTTTCAGCCTGACACACATGCCGAAGTTCCAGGACGTCCTGCTCCTCGTCGGCCAGCTCAATTACACCTGGACCAACACCGAAAGCCTGCTCATTCACATGATCGCCGGGCTGGCGCGGGTGGACAAGGAAACGGCCGTCGTCATCTTCCTGACGCTGAACACGCCGCGCGCGCGCATCGACCTCGTAGAGCGGCTGGCCAAGATGCAGTCGACGCCGGCAGACTGCCGCGCGGCGGTGCTGGACGCCACGCGCCGCCTCTCGGAAGAGGCCAAGCTGCGCAACAAGTTCAACCATTGCATCTATTCCTTCGATCCCGACAGCGGCAAGGGCATGACCCAGCTCTTGCGCATCGTCGATACCAAGGACGAAATCCGCTACGGCAAGATCGAGGCGCTCGACGATGACGAGGTCGCGCGCATCCGCGCCAGCATCGCCGAGCTCGTCGGGATCAACCGGCTGTTCTGGCAGATCACCGAGAAATTCGGCTTCCCGACCTGATTTAGGCTACGAGCGGTAGAAGATCCTGACCGTTGGATTGAAGACCTGATCGTCCGGGCAGCTACCAAGCTACTAGACCTAACTGTCGGCTTATCCGTTTCCATCGTCCGGGACACACTGCACGGCGCTCAGGACGGGTAAGACGGCACCTGGCACGACCTCCAGTCGCAATCTTTTTAAACAGCCCCCGCCGTCGAAATCCGCCCGCAAAGAAAAAGATCAGGGAGGAACATCCATCAGCAGCCACGCCCGAATGAGGGGTGGATGATCGCGTCGTTGCGCGCTCAAGACCCCGTCACATCACCTCTTGATGTTCAACATCCGCACGGTGAAGGCCCCACGGAGATGAATGGCGGTCAAGCCTGTGCGGTTCCAGAGCGAGGACAGAACCATGTCACGCAAGAACGGCAAGGACAGGTACGACCCGAACGACAACAGCAACCAGACCCAAAATCAGGACCAGGGTCAGGATCAGGACCAGGCGCAGGGACAGGGCCAGGAACAAGCCCAGTACAGCGAGAACCTCAACGGTAACCTCAATGGAAACGGTAACCTGAACGGCAATGGCAACGCCAACTTCAACGGCAATGCCAATTTCAACGCCAACCTGAACGCCACGACGGTGGACGTGAATGTTGACGTCGGCCTCGAGGGCTACGAGCCCTCCGACGACGATTTCGCCGACATCGACATGACCGACAGCGAAATCAACGGCATGTTCAACGTCAAGTTCAACGACGTACTCAGCAATTCGCTGAATGGCCAGGGCAATGATGTCGGCAACGTCATCAGCCAGAACGCCAATCTCCAGGACAATGACACGCTGGAGAATGCGACGGTCGAGAACACCGGCCCGTTCACGCAGGACCTGACGGCCAGCGGCGGCTTCGCCAAGGCCGGTGACGGCATCGCGGCCGGCGGCGGCGGTGGCGGCGGCGGCGGATATGCCGATGCCAATGGCGGCGACGGCGCAGATGGCGGCAACGCCTGGGGCGGCGAGGCGTATGGCGGTGAGGGCAATGGCGGCAGCGCCAGCAGCGCGGCGACCGGCGGCACCGGCGAAGGTGGCGATGCGACCGGCGGTTATGGCGACGGCGGTTACGGCGACTCCGGCACGGCAAACGGCGGCTATGGCGACGGCGGTCGCGGCGGAAACGGCGGCGATGGCTTCGGCCTTGGGCTTGGCGCCGGCTTCGGTCTCGGCGCGGCGGCGGCGTTTGCTGCTGGCGGCGGCGACGGCGGCAGCCCGACAGGCGGTGACGGCGCGCGCGGCGATGACGGCGGCGACGCCAACGGCGGCAGCTCCGGCGATGCCGGCGCGGGCGGAAGCTCCGGTGATGCGGGCGATGCCGGCGCGCTCGGTATCGCGGCAGCTCTTCTTGCCTACCAGTCCGACCCGACCACGACCGACACCGCGACCGGCGGCAATTCCGGCCGCGGCGGCGATGGCGGCAACGCTCCGGCCGGCATGGGCGGCACCGGTGGAGCTGGCGGTGCGGGCGGCGCAGGCGGGGCAGCTGGTGACGGCGGCGCGGGCGGCACCGGTGGCTATGCGCCGGCGTCCGCAAGCGGCAGCGGCAGCGGCTCCGGCACAGGTACCGGCACGGGCGGCGCAGGCGCTGCTGGCGGCGCGGGTACTGGCGGGGCGGCAACCAGCGGCGCTGCAACAGGTGGCGCTGGCACTGGCGGTGCCGCATTGGCGGAAGGCGGGACCGGCGGGGAAGCCCTGAGCGGCGCGTGGGCCGACGGCACGGGCGGCGACGGCTTCGCCGGTGATGCCTATGGCGGCGCGGGCGGCAATGGCGGCAATGGCGGCTATGCCTACACCGGTGCCGGCGGCTATGGCGGCGACGGCGGAACGTGGGGCTCCAACAATGGCGATGACGGCTTCGTAACCGGAACCAGCACCGCCTCGGCAGACGGCATCATCAATACCAGCGCCTTCAACCAGGACATCGTGATGGGCGCGAACCTGCAGCAGAACGCGGTCGACATGACCGTGGTCGGCGGCGACCTGACGAGCACCGTCGCAGGCGACGATACCGTCTGATCAGGACTTTTCGCGGTTTAGCCTCTGGCGAAGCCGCTTCCAGTACCGGGCTGCGCGGGCCCCGCGCAGCCCTTCCAGCGAAAGTCGAGTAACCAAACGAGTGATCGGGGAGGTTGCGTATCATGACCGGCATGGACCGGATCTCGGAAGAGATCGCCCACTTCATCGGCATGTTCAACATAACGGTGGAACAGGCGCGCCTGCGCGATGCCTATCATGAGTTCAACCCCCTGCCCGCTGTTCCTTCCAATCCTGAGCTTCCCGAGGCGCCAGCTTCAGATTTCGCCGCGCCGCACACCCTTCTGGGCTACGACCCCGGCATGCGCTACGCCCCGCCTGGCTGGTCGCTCGAAGAGGTGTCCCCGTGGCTGCCGCTGAAGTACAAGTACTTCAAGATGCAGGCCCCCGGGCAATACCCCTTCGGGCATCCGCAAGGGCCGTCCCCGGAACCCGGGAGCGGCATGAACATCAACATCACCCTTCCTGAAATCGATCCCCCCGGCTCCGTCGCCAGCTACATCGTCCAGAACATCTATCTTTCGGACAACGACTACTTCGGCGTTGGCGGCCACGGGCTGAAATTCTCGCCGCAGCCGATCGACAATGGCGACCTCATCAACCTGGCGCTTGAGGCGCTCAGCATTTCCCCGATCGGCAGCCATGAGATGCCGAGTGGCGCGGAGGCGATCAAGGACTTCATCACCAGCGTTGCCGAGGAGCTCGAGAACTATACGCCCGACACGGACGGGCCCGCCGAGATCCACGTCTTCAGCGGTAAGACGCTCGACGGCATCTACGTCAACGGCAAGCTGGTGACGGAAGCGCCGAACATCGACGACTACCACAGCTTCGACCCGGAAGAGGCGGAGGAAGGCTCGCCCGAGCATAAGCCGATCAAGAATGTGAAGATCACCTATGACGGGCACATGCAGATCGAGGCGTCGGTCTCGATTTCGGCTGGCGGCAACACCGTCGTCAACGATGCGGTGCTGACCAACATCTGGACCGGCGGCACGGTGACCGTGGTCGCCGGCGACTATTTTCAGCTCGACGCGGTCATCCAGATCAACGCGATCTGCGACGAGGATACGCTGAGCCCGACGATCACCAACTGGTCGGTGGACGACGCCACCAACCAGTTCTTCAACATCGCGACCTTCAAGCACACCAATCCGCTCGACAACAACGACGGCGCGCACTTGTCCGGCTCGCCGGACTTTCCGTCCTACTGGATCGTCACCGAGATCACCGGCGATCTTCTGATCGTCAACTGGCTCGACCAGTACATCTTCCAGAGCGACAACGACGTCGGCATCGTCTCGTCCTCGGGCGTGACCACCGAGATCATTGCCGGCGACAACCTCGCCGTGAACACCATCTCGATCATGGAGCTGGCCTATGCCTACGACATCATCGTCATCGGCGGCTCGTGGTACGACGCCAACATCATCCAGCAGCTCAACGTCCTCTACGACAACGACCTGATCGGCGCGGTCAACGGCTTCCAGACCACCGGCGAAGGCTCGGTGTCGACGAGCGGCAACCTGTTGTGGAACGAGGCGCTGATCTACAGCGTCTCGGGCGACTATGGCGACATGCCGGCCCATTATCAGGAGCTGGCCGACAACCTTGCCGCGGGCAAGGAGGTGCTTCCCTCCGGCGTGCTCAGCGATCCGGCGCTGGCCGGCAACGAGGCGCTGCGCGTCCTCTACATCGAGGGCGACCTCATCAACCTCAACTACATCAGGCAGACCAGTATCGTCGGCGACAGCGACCAGATCGCGCTGGCGATGAACGAATTCACCCCGCGCGCCGATGCCGAGTGGACCATCACCACCGGCGGCAACGCGCTTCTCAACCACGCCGCGATCGTCGACCTCGACTCGCTCGGCAACATCCATGTCGGCGGCGAGCAGTATTCGCAGGCGATGCTGGTGCAGGCCGAGCTGATCTCCGACAAGCCGGAATTCTGGGCGCAGGATCCCGACGCGCTGGTCAACGAGGCGGTGGCCTTCCTCGACGATTCCATCGACGACGGACCCGATGACATCCCGGCCTACTACCAGCCCGACAATGAGGCGCCTGGCGGCGACGGATTGCAGGCCATGCTCGGCTAGCGAGCCCGGAGGAAACAGCCATGTCCGAGGATCGCACCGACCCGGCAGATCCGGTTCATCACATTGAGCCTTGTGCGGAGGACAATCCGCCTGCTCACGAGCCGGCGCCGCGCCGCCGCCACCTGCACCATGACGTGCGCCAGCTCGCCAGTCTCCTGAAGGCGCGGCAGGCGGCTATCCGTAAATCGTTCCGCAGCATCGACCACGCGGTCGACGAGTGCTTCAAGGCGGCCTCGCTGACGCGCAGGCAGGAGCCGGAAGAGCCGGACGAAGAAGACATCATCGAAGAGGTGATCGCGGAAATCGAAGGCAGAAAACCCTCGAAGGCGGAAACGGCGACGGCGGACAGCGTTCAGGCGGGCCAGCCTGCTGCGATGGCTGCCGCCGTCGGCGGTACTGCTGACGAGGCGGCGTCCTCCCAGACGCCCGCCGCGGCGGCGAATGCCAGCGAAACTCCATCGGCGGCACAGCCGGAGATAGCCGCGGCGGCTGCACCTTCCGCGGCAGCGGAACCCGTTGGTCCGGTGGAAGCGGCCGGGAACGGGCAGGAGGCTGCAAAAGCCGACATCGAGATGAAAAGCGAGGCGCCGCAGCCTTCGCCGTCGCGCGCGCCGCAAGGTATGAAGACCATCGATGCCGAGGTCGGGCCAATCATGGCCAGCACCCAGCGGCCCGGCGACAATGCGCCGGCCAACAGCGGTGGCGGCGGATCGGGCGGCGGCAAGGGCACCTTCCACAAGCGCCTCGGCCCGATCGACTTCAACGCGAGCCTGCGCGCCGGGCTCGACGCGGTGCGCAAGAACCTGCTGATCGTCATGATCTTCACCGTGGCGTCGAATGCGCTGGTGCTGGCGATCCCGATCTATCTGTTCCAGATATCCGACCGCGTGCTGACCAGCCGCTCGCTCGACACGCTGATCATGCTCACCATCGTCATCGTCGGCGCGGTGATCCTGCAGTCGGTATTCGACGCGGTGCGCCGCTTCATCCTGATGCGCACGGCGGTCGAGGTCGCGGCGCAGCTCGGCGCGCCGATCCTCAGCGCCGCCGCCCGGGCTTCGCTGCACAGCAACGGCCGCGAATACCAGACGCTCGGCGACCTGCAGCAGGTCCGCTCCTTCCTGGTCTCGCGCACGCTGCTGTCGTTCCTCGACGCGCCGATCGCGCCGATCTTCGTCCTCGCCGTGTTCCTGATCCACCCGCATCTCGGCTGGCTGGTCGTGGTGACCGGCCTTGCGCTGCTGGTCATCACGCTGATCAACCAGCGCGCGACGGCGGCGCCCTTCGGCGATGCGAACGTGTTCCAGTCGAAGGCGAACCTTCACCTCGACTCCATGTCGCGCAACTCGCAGATCATCAACGCGCTGGCGATGATCCCCGAAGCCGTGCAGATCTGGGGCAAGGACACCGCCGGCTCGCTCAAGGCGCAGGTTATCGCGCAGGATCGCAACATCATCTTCACCGCGATGTCCAAGGGCGCGCGCCTGCTCTGCCAGGTGGCGATGCTCGGCTGGGGCGCGTATCTCGCCATCGAAGGGCAGATGACCGGCGGCATGGTGATCGCCGCCTCGATCATCGCCGGCCGCGCGCTGGCGCCGATCGAGGGCGCGATCGAAGGCTGGAACCAGTTCATCCAGTCGCGCGCCGCCTATGGCCGCATCACGGCGCTCCTGAAGACTTCGCCGCTCAATTTCGAGCGGCTGCAGCTTCCGCGTCCGGAAGGCCGGCTCGACGTCGAGCGCCTGCTCTACGTGCCGCAGGGCACCAAGCGCGTCGTGCTCAACGGCATCTCCTTCTCGCTGCAGCCGGGCGACTCGCTGGCGATCATCGGCAATTCCGGCGCCGGCAAGACGACGCTCGGCAAGATGCTGGTGGGCTCCATCCTGCCGACCTCGGGCAGCGTGCGCCTCGACCTCATGGACCTGCGCAACTGGGACCAGCGCCAGTTCGGCGAGAACATCGGCTATCTGCCGCAGGACGTGCAGCTCTTCCCCGGCACCATCAAGGCCAACATCGCCCGCATGCGCGAGGACGCGACCGACGAGCAGATCTACGAGGCGGCGATGCTGGCGGACGTGCACGAGATGATCGCGAACCTGCCGCACGGCTACGAGACGATGGTTGCCGCCGACGGCTCGCCGCTCTCCGGCGGCCAGAAGCAGCGCATCGCGCTCGCCCGTGCCTTCTTCGGCAATCCGCGCATGGTCATCCTCGACGAGCCGAACTCCAACCTCGACAGCGCGGGTGACGCGGCGCTGATGCGGGCGCTCGCGCACGCCAAGGCCAACAACATCACCGTTGCCACCATCACCCAGCGCCCGTCGCTGCTCGCCTGCGTCGACAAGATCCTGCTTCTCGTCAACGGCACGGTCGCGCTGTTCGGGCGCAGGCAGGACGTGCTCAACGCGCTTGCCTCGCGCGGCATCAGCATCGAGAGCGGCTCGTTCGGCCACCAGCTGCAGTAGGAGACTGCCCATGTCGACCGACATTGCGAAGATCCAGGACCTGCAGTGGTACGGGGAGGTGCCGCGCTCGATCCGCACGCACACGATCTTTGGCCTGGCGCTCTTGGGCCTCAGCTTCGGCGGCTTCGGCGTCTGGGCGGCGACCGCGCCGCTCGTCGCCGCCGTGATCTCGCAAGGCTCGTTCGTCGCCACCGGCCAGAACAAGATCGTCCAGCATTTCGAGGGCGGCATCATCAAGGAACTGATGGTCAACGAAGGCGACCAGGTGACGGAAGGCCAGCCGCTGGTGAAGCTCGACGAGACGGCGGCGCTTGCCAAGGAGCGCGAGCTGTTCCTGCGCCGCATCCGCCTGGAGATCATCTCGGCACGGCTCACCTCGCAGTATCGCGAGGCCGAGGAGATCGAGATCCCCCTCGGCGTCAGGCCCTACATCCAGACCGGCGATCCCGACATCGCGTCGATGTACGAGAGCCAGAAGCTGCACTTCGAGGCCGCGCGCGTGAAGCGCCGCAGCGAGCTGTCGCTGCTGGAGCAGAACGTGAAGTCGCTCGAGTTCCGCATGCAGGGTTATGTGCGGCTGCGCGAGGCGATGATCGAACAGCTCACCCTCCTGCGCGACGAGCACAAGGGCAAGAAGGTCCTGCTCGACAAGGGCCTGTTGCGCGCCACCGAGGTCAACGCGATCCAGCGCGCGATCGCCGAGGCGCAAGGCGAGATCGGCCGGCTCGAGGCGGAGATCGCCGAGACCGGCGCGCAGCTTGCGAAGGCGCAGCAGGAGATCATCGGCACGCAGGACCGCTACAAGGAAGACGCGCTCGACCAGCTGCAGAACATCCAGGGCGAGCTTGAGGTGGTGCGTGAGCAGTCGCGCGAGGCCGAAAGCGTGCTGCGCCGCTCGACCATCCACGCCCCGGTGTCCGGCACGGTGATCCGCCTACACTACCACACGCCGGGCGGCGTCATCGAAAGCGGCAAGGGCATCATGGAAATCCTGCCGGCGGGCGTGCCGCTGATCATCGAGGCGCACATTCCACGCAACGACATCGACAGCGTGTCGACCGGCCAGAAGGCGACGGTGCGGCTCACCGCCCTCAACCAGCGCACGACGCCGGTGCTTGAAGGCGAGGTGTTCTATGTCTCGGCCGATGCGCTGCAGGACGAGCGCGCCAACGGCCCCGGCGAAGTCTATGTCGCGCGCATCAGCCTGCCGGGCGAGGAACTGTCAAAAATCCCCGGCTTCTCGCCGATGCCCGGCATGCCGGCGGAGATCATGATCCAGACCGCCGAGCGCACCTTCTTCAGCTACCTCGTCAAGCCGATCACCGACAGCATGTCGCGGGCCTTTACGGAGAAGTAGCCCATCCTCACGCCGCGTGGTCGAGGATCTCGGCGAGGAATTTCTTCGCGCGATCGCTGGCCGGATTGCTGAAGAAGCTGTCCGGCGCCGCTTCCTCGACGTTCTGACCCTTGTCCATGAAGACGATGCGGTCGGCAACGCGGCGGGCAAATCCCATCTCGTGGGTGACGACCAGCATGGTGATGCCTTCGGAGGCAAGGTTCACCATCACGTCCAGCACCTCGCCGACCATCTCGGGATCGAGCGCCGAGGTCGGCTCGTCGAATAGAAGCACTTCCGGGCGCATGCACAGCGCGCGGGCGATGGCGACGCGCTGCTGCTGGCCGCCCGAAAGCTGGCCGGGATACTTGCTCGCCTGTTCGAGGATGCGGACCTTGTCGAGGTATTTCCGCGCCGTCTCTTCCGCCTCCGCCTTCGGCACCTTGTGCGTCAGCATCGGCGCCATCGTGCAGTTTTCCAGCACCGACAGGTGCGGGAACAGGTTGAAGTGCTGGAACACCATGCCGACCTTGCGGCGCATCTGGTAGGTCTGCGAGCGCTTGTGGCCGAGCTCGGTGCCGAGCACGACGACGCGGCCGCGGTCGTGGCTTTCAAGCTGGTTGATGCAGCGGATCAGCGTCGACTTGCCGGAGCCCGACGGGCCGCAGATGACGATCTTCTCGCCCTTCTTCACGGACAGGCTGATGTTTTTGAGCACCTCGAAACTGCCGTAGGACTTCGACAGGCCCTCGATCTCGATGGCGGTGAGGTGTGCGTTCTGGGAGTTCATGTCAGGCTCCTCGGCGTCGCCAATCTTAAGACCGGGCGATGAAGGCGCGGAAGTAATCCGGCGCCCTGTCGCTGAAGGCTTCTTCGCGCGGCAGATCCATCAGCAGGCGGCCACGCTCCATGTAGACCATGCGGTCGGCAATGCGGCTGGCAAAGCCGATCTCGTGCGTGACGATCACCATGGTCATGCCGCGGCCTGCAAGGTCGGCCATCACGGCAAGCACGCCGCCGATCGATTCCGGATCGAGCGCCGAAGTCGGCTCGTCGAACAGAAGCGCGTCGGGGTTCATGGCGAGCGCGCGGGCAATCGCGACGCGCTGGCGCTGGCCGCCCGAAAGCTCGATCGGATAGGAATTCGCCTTGTCGGCGAGGCCAACCTTGGCGAGCAGTTCGTCGGCGGTGCGGTTTGCTTCAGCCTTCGCCACGCCAAGCAGCTTGCGGGGACCGAAGGAGACATTGCCGCGCGCCGTCATGGTCGGGAACAGCGCAAAGCTCTGGAACACCATGCCGAGGCGGCGGCGGCGCTTGTCCAGTTCGCGCTCGGAGCGGCGAATGCGTGCTGAGGCATCCTTCCACGGCAGGCTCTCGCCGTTGATCAGAACGTCGCCGGTGTCGGCCGGCTCGATCCAGTTGAGCGCGCGCAGAAGCGTGCTCTTGCCCGAGCCGGACGGACCGAGGATGACGACCACCTCGCCCTTGCCGATGGCGAGCGAGACATTGTCGAGGCCCTTCACCGGACCGAAGCTGCGGTTCAGGTTCTTCGCGACGATCACCGGCTCGCGGACGGACGGCGCATCCGGAGCGGGCACGGCGCGCACGACCTCGCGCTCGACAATGGGGGGCGGGGCGGTGACGGCGCTCGACGTCTTCAGCGCCACTGCCTTTTCGATGCGGCCCTGGATGACGTTCCAGATCGTAAGGATGACGAGGTACCAGATCGCGGCGACGAGATAGACTTCCAGCGCGCGCGTGGTCGACTGGGCCAGCTGCTGCGAGACGCGCAGCAGTTCGGCGAACGAGATCGCCGACAAGAGCGACGTCGCCTTGATCATATAGCTGAAATTGTTGCCGAGTGGCGGGATGATCGCCCGCATCGCCTGCGGCAGCACCACCTTGCGGAAGATCTGCGACGGGTAGAGGCCGAGCGCAAGCCCGGCCTCGCGCTGGTCGCGCGAGACGGCCATCAGGCCGCCGCGCACGATGTCGGCCATGCGCGCGCCCTCATTGAGGCCCATCGCCAGCAGGCCCGTTGCCACCAGGCTGAGCGTGATGCCCATCTGCGGCAGGGCCGAGTAGAAGAAGAGGATCTGGGCGAGAAGGGGCGTGCCCTTGAACACCCAGATGTAAACCAGCGCCGGCCAGCGCAAAACCTTCGGCGCGGCGAGCATTCCCGCCAGCACGAAGCCAAGGATCGTGCCCACGGCCTGGGCGACAACCGCCACCCACACCGTAACCCATGCAGCCTTCAGCAGCAGAGGCGACTGCAGGATGCTGAGGAATACGTCCGCGTCGAAGGCCACGAAATCAGCCCTTTCGTGTCACAGGCAGGTAGCCCGGCTTTGCCGTGCGCGACTTGTCGACGACATAGCGGGAAGCTGCGCGCTCGGTGCCGCCGGTCGGCAGGTCGAGCGGCGACAGAAGGCCCGGCGCTGCGTCGGCGACCGGGACGATCGTGTTGGCGACGATGTTGGCCGCGCCGAACAGCGACTGCATGGCCGGCTTGATCGACATCTTCACCGGCATCGCGCCTTCGATCTCGATGCGGTCTTCCTCAACGAGATTGAATTTTTCCGGCTGGTAGTACATCGCCAGCGACGTGCGCATGACTTCCTGGCCCTTGCACAGCGCGCGGGCGCGCTGGGTGATGCCGATGACGCGGCCGGGGGGCAGGATGCCGAGGGTCGGATCGCCGCTGTCGACGTCGAAGTCGGCGGTCTCGAGGTCCCAGGCCTCGGTGATCTCGTCGATCTCGAGGTTGAGGTAGTCGGCAAGACGGGTCAGCGACTCCGGCGCGCCCATATGGCCTTCGACGCGTCCGTCTTCGATGCGCTTGTTGAACTCCTCGGGCGTCAGGCCATAGCCGACATGCTCGATGTCGCCGGGGCCGGTGCCGGTGACGTCGATGCAGCGGTAGATCTCGACATGGGTAACGGCGCTGGTGCCGCGCGCGAGGATCAGCGGCAGAACGTCATAGGAGAAGCCGGGGTTGATGCCGGTGCCGGTGATCGAAACGCCGTTCGCCTTCGCGGCTGCGTCGAGCTCGGCGGTGAACTCCGCATAGCGCAGGCCCGGATAGAACATCGACTCGGCGGCCGAGACGACGTTGAGGCCGGCGTTGAGCGCGGCGAGCAGCTGCTCCTTGATGAGGTGCGGCTTGGACTCGGTCATGTGGACCAGAACGTCCGGCTTGGCAGCAAGACCCGCCAGCGCGCTGTCGAGGTCGGCCGCGATCTTGACGCCGCCGAAACGCGCAAAGCCGGTCACCTCGGCGAGGGTCTTGCCCGTCTTGGCCGCATCGTTGTCGACCGCGGCGACGATCTCGATGCCCGGATAGTCGTTCTCGAGCACGCGCAGCAAGCGGCCGCCCATGGCTCCGACGCCGAAAAGAATTACGGTTTTCATGAAAGTCTCCGCGATGGTCGCTGGTTCAGGTCGTCTTCCCCGCCGGGTCGGCGGTGAGATTGCGTTTGACGCTGCCGGTGGCGGCGTAGCGCTCGAGCTGGCGCTGCACGACGATCCATGCGGAATACATCAGCAGGTACCAGACGGCGGCCACGGCGTAGAGCTCGATGACAGCGTAGGTTTCGTTGATGGCAAGGCGGGTGACGCGCAAAAGCTCGCCGAACGAGATCACCGACAGGATCGAGGTCGTGCGCATCATCGACGAAAATTCGTTGCCGAAGGCAGGCAGTATCAGCCGGATCGACTGCGGCAGCATCACGTGCAGCATGGCGCCGAGCCAGCTCATGCCCATGGCGCGGGCGGCCTGCATCTGGTCCGACGGCACGCTCTGCAGTGCGCCGCGGATGATCTCCGACATGTAGGCGCCGGAATAGCAGCCAAGGCCGATAAGGCCTGCCTCCAGCACGCCGAGGCGAATGCCGAGCTGCGGCAGGCCGAAATACAGCAGGAAAAGCTGCACCAGCGGCGGCGTTCCTCGCCAGAGCCAGACCCACGCGGCCGAGAAGGCGCGAAGCACGCGAAAGCGCGACAGCGCGCACAGGGCCAGACCCAGGCCGATCACCGTGCCGATCGCCTGCGCGGCGATCGCAACCAGCAGGGTGACGCCAGCCACGGTCGCAAACCGTGGCTGCACCAGATAGTGGAGGAATGTCTCTAGCGAGAAATGCATCGATGCCGCTTAGGCTCAGTTCGGGTTGAGGACGAAGGAGTCGACCGGGGCAACGCCCCACTTCTCGATGATCTGCAGGTAGGTGCCGTCAGCCTTCATCTCCTCGAGCGCCTTCACGATCATCCCGGCGAGCTCGACATTGTCCTTCATCGTGGTGATGGCGAGCTTGTTGGCCGCGTTGCCGGTGAAGGCCATCTCGAACGGCGCATTGCTGGTCTTGATGTAGTAGGCGGCCTGCGGGTCGTTCAGGTAAGCGGCGTCGACCTGGCCGGCGACGGCGGCCTGAATTGCCTCGGAGTTGGAGTCGAAGGCGCGGATGTCGATGGCGGCAAGGCCAGCGGCGACCATGCGCTCGCTCTGGGCGACGAGGTTCTTGTTGGTGGTGCCGCCAGCGGCGACCGACACGGCCTTGCCGGCAAGGCCGTCGAAGCAGGCCTCATAGGATTCGGGCACGCCGATCTTCGCCTCGCAGGAGATGCCGGCCGGGTTGCCATTCGGCACCATCAGGCCCTCGCCCCACTGCACGTAGGAGATCATGTTCATGATCTGCAGGCGCTCGGGGTTGATGAAGATCGCGGTGCAGAGGCTGTCGAAACGCCCGGCCTGCAGGCCCGGAACGAGGCCGGGGAAGGCGAGGTTGGTCCACTCGACCTCGAGGTTGAGGCGCTTGCCGATCTCGCCGCACATGTCGACGTTGAGGCCGTCCATCGTGCCGTCGGTGCGGATGAACTGGTTGGGCGCGGCGGCAAAGTCAGCTGCGAAGCCGATCTTGCCTTCGCTCATCAGCGGGCCGGCCATTGCCGACGTGCTCATCAGCGCAGCGAGCGCGCCGGTCAAAATCATCTTCATGTTATTCCCCTTGTTATTCAAAGCTTCAGGTATCGCCGCGTCCCGATACGGGCCGCGGAATCTTTTGGTCAGCGCTGGACGGAGTTGGACGGCACTGCGTGGGCATCAGGCCGGATGCGCCTGGCCGCTCGCCTGCACGGAAATCTCAGGACCCGCCGCCGGAAGCCAGCGCGTCGCGCGGCGCGCAACCGGCGAAGTCACTGGTGCTGGCGCGCACGCCCGGCAGGCTGGTGCGGTTCGTCAGGTCAAATGCTCTTCGCCCAGTCGCGGCAGCGGCTTCGGCGGAGGCTGCGGGTTCTGTCCCGGATTCTCCATTCGTGCCCCTCGTTCTCGTCCACGCTCTTGTGTCTCGGCGTGTTATATATTCCATGTGATATCTTACAGTGCATTTTGTCAAGCATGGCAGTTCGGCGGCGAAGCATGACGCAGCGTTATCGGGGCAGCAAAGCTGGGGATGGTGCAGAGGGGCGCCGCGAGCGGCACATCATGAGAGCAGATCAATCCGGGCTCGCAAACGGCCGACTCAGCGCAGGTGTGGATCACTTGTCCGTCTGTTGAACATGTTATTTATCAGTCCTATCCTTCTCTTTCCGGCAGTGCCGGTTGAGTCGATCCCCGTGGAGGCGGGGCGACGGAGGGAAAGGGAGAGTGATTGATGAAAGCGCGTTATGTGACGCTGCTCGGGGTCCTCATGGCTGGGACCGCGTTTCCGGCCGCGGCGGAGGTTGCGTGCGAGGCACTGCCGTCGGCCACGCTCGACGGCGTGAAGGTCGTGTCGGCCTCGCTCAATGAGGCAAGTGAGGCGGCGCCCGCCCATTGCGAGGTGATGGCCGAAGTGCCGCCGAAGACAACCGATGGCTGGCCGATCAAGATGCGTGTGGTGCTTCCCGTCGAGTGGAACGGCAAGTCGGTGCAGTTCGGCGGCGGCGGCTTCAACGGCGTGATCCCGCCGCAGGTGGGCGGGCGCTGGCAGACCGAGCAGGCGGCAAAGGAATTTCCACACAAGGGCTATGCGACCTTCTCGGGCGATTCCGGCCACGATGCGAGCGACCTGCCCTACGGGCCTGATCTCGACCCGCGCCGCGCCTCGTTCGCGCTCAACAAGGAGGCCTTCGAGCGCTACGCCCGCTATTCGGTCAACGAGACCTATGTCGCGGCGATGAAGATCATCGAAACGCACTATGGCTCGGCGCCCAAGCTGAAATATTTCGTCGGCTTCTCGCAGGGCGGCAAGGAGGCGATGGTCGCCGCGCAGGACCATCCGCAGGACTATGACGGCATCCTGGTCGGCGATCCGGTCGCGGCGCTCACCGGCCTCAAGATGGCGCACCTGCAGTCGTCGACTGGTTTCTACAAGAATGGCGGCGCCGGCTGGGTCTCGCCCGAACTTGCCGAGGTGGTGACGAAGGAAGTCTACCGCCAGTGCGATCCGCTCGACGGGCTGGAGGACAACTGGATCGCCAATTTCGAGGGCTGCCAGCCGGACCTGTCGACGCTCTTGTGCACGGACGACAAAAAAGAAGGCTGCCTCACCGAGGCGCAGCTCGAAGCTGTTAATAATGTCGCCCGGCCAGTGAAGCTCGACTATGAGCTCTCCAACGGCCTGACGGGGCATGCCGGCTATCCGTGGGGCAACGTCTCGTGGCACGGCAGCTTCGCTGGCTCGCGGCCGCAGCCGTCGGTGCCGGCGCCCAACAATGGCGGCAATGACAGTTACGTCTACAGCCTCGGCGACGGCTACCACCGCTTCATGATCCGGCAGAACGTCAACGCCAACTCGCTCGATTTCGACCCCAACGATCCGGCGCTGCGCGATCGCATCCTCGAGGTGTCGAAGATCCTTGATGCGACCAACCCTGACCTGTCGGCGCTCGCGGATAAGGGCGCGAAGATGATCCTCTATGCGGGCGGTGCCTCGGAAGTGCCGCCGGCCGAGGTTGCCGCCTATTGGAAGCGCGTTAACGAGAAGCTCGGCAAGGACAAGGTCGACAGCTTCGCCCGCTTCTACATCTTCCCGTCGATCAACCATGCGGGCGTCGGGCCGGAAGGCATGCCGAACCAGTCCGACCTGTTCAGCGCGCTGGAAAAGTGGGTCGAGAATGGCGAGGCGCCGGGCGAGCTCGTCAACCAGTCGAAGAGCGGCGAGGTCACCCGCCCGCTCTGCCTCTACCCGACCTGGCCGCAATACCAGTCGGGCGACGTCAACGCGGCCTCGAGCTTCAAATGCGTTGAATAAGTGAGCTTTGGCCGGGGCGGGCTGCCTGCCCCGGCCGATTCTTTACGCGGCAGTTTCCGCAAATGTGAGCTGCACCTTGACGGCGCGGGAGCGGTCGCCGGCGATCTCGAAGGCGGCGAGCGCATCTTCGAGCGGATAGCTCGCCGTGATGATCGGCTTCACGTCGATCGCGCCGCTGTCGATCAGCCGAACTGCCTCGCCAAACTCCGCGTCGAAGCGGTGCGAGCCGATCAGGTTGATCTCCTTGCCGACCAGTATGTTGACGGGTACCGGCAGGTCTCCGGCCACGCCAAGCTGAACGATCGTGCCTTGCGGGCGCACGCATTCGATTGCCGTGTGCACCGCGGGTGCCGCCGCCGAACATTCGAAAGCCAGGTCGAACTGGCCCTTTTCGGCCTTGTACCGATCGAGGAGGTCGGGGTTGGCCGCGACATTGACGGTCGTGGTCGCGCCCATGCGCGAGGCGATTGCGAGCGCTGCGTCCTGCAGGTCGGTGACGACGATCTCGGCAGCCCCCGCATGCGCGGCGGCTGCCGTCACCAGCGCGCCGATCGGCCCGGCGCCGGTCACCAGCACGCTCTTGCCCGACAGGTCGCCGGCGCGGCTGCGGGCATGCAGGCAAACGGCAAACGGCTCGGCGACCGCGGCTTCCGCCAGGCTCGTCCGCGGCCCGATCCTTTCGCACTGAAAGTCTTGCGCGACCAGGAGATCGCGAAACCCGCCCTGCTCGTGCGGGAAGCGCAGCGCGGAGCCGAAGAAGCGCATGTTGAGGCAATGCTGGCGCAGCCCCTCGCGGCAGAAGCGGCAGTCGTTGCAGGGCCGCGACGGGTTTACCGCTACGCGGTCGCCCGGGAAGACGCGATCGACGCCCTCCCCCACCGCCTGCACCGTGCCGGCGATCTCGTGGCCCAAAATGATCGGCTCGCGCACCCGGATCGGCCCGAAGCCGCCGTCCTGGAAATAGTGAAGGTCCGAGCCGCAGATCCCCCCTGCCCCGATCGCGACCAGCACCTCGCCGGGCCCCGGCGCGGCCACGTCCATTTCCTCGACGCGCAGCTCGCGCTGGCCATAGAGCCTGCAGACACGGGTCTTCATCGGCTCCTCCTTAGTTTCCCATCAGCGTCGTCGGCAGCCATGTGGCGAAGGGCGGATAGTAGGATACCAGCAACAGCACGATGATGTTGGAAATCAGGAACGGGAGTACCGCCCGGATCACCGGCATCAGCGGAATGCGCGCGATATTGGCCGCCACGAACAGGCACACGCCGATCGGCGGCGTGCACAGGCCGATCATCAGGTTCAGCACCGCGAAGGTCGCGAAATGAAGCGGGTCGATGCCGACGCTGGTCGCCAGCGTCAGCAGCGGCACGAACAGGATTATGAGCGCCGCAATCGTCTCCATGAACATGCCGACGATGAGCAGCAGGCAGTTGACGAGCAGGATGACGAGGTACTTGTTGTCGGTGACCGACAGCACCGCGTTCACCAGCATCTGCGGGATGCGCTCGGAGGCAAGGATCGAGCCGAACACGTTGGCAAAGCCGACGAGGGCGAGGATGCCGGCGGACGAGACCGCGCTGTTGACGATGATTTTCGGCACGGCGCGGATCGGCAGTTCGCGGTAGACGAAGGCGCCGACGATGAAGGCGTAGATGCAGGCGACGATCGCGGTCTCGGTGGGTGTGGCGATGCCCGACATCAGGCCGCCGATGATGAGGCCAATCATGGCGAGCGCCCAGAAGGCGGAGAAGAACGAGGCGATCAGCTCGCTTACCCCCTGCCAGGGCTGACGCGGATAGTTGCGGCGCACGGCGAGCACATAGCAGGTGATGCCCATGCCGATGCCCATCAGCACGCCGGGCACGGCACCGGCGAGAAACAGCTGGCCGACCGACATGCCGGAGAGCGCGCCGACGATGATCATCGGCACGCTCGGCGGGATCATAGGCCCGACGGTCGATGAGGCGGCGGTGATGGCGGCGGAGAAGTCGGCCGGATAGCCCGACTTCTTCATGCCGGGGATCATCACCGAGCCGGTGGCGGCGACGTCGGCGACGGCGGTGCCGGAAATGCCGCCGAACATCATCGAGTCGGCGACGTTCGCCATGGCGAGCCCGCCGCGCATCCAGCCGACCAGCGCATTGGCGAAGCGGATGATGCGCTCGGTGACACCGCCGAAATTCATCAGGTTACCGGCGAGAATGAAGCCGGGAATGCACAGGAGCACGAAGACGTCCATGCCCGCATACATGCGCTGCGGGATGATGACGACCGGCAGGCCCGCGGCGAGGATGTAGGCAAGCGACGACAGCCCCAGGCACACCGCGACCGGCGCGCCGAGCGCGAGGGTGGCAGCGAAGGTGACGACGAGAAGGAAGAGATCCATCGGTTAGTTTTCCTCCGTCGGCCGAGGGCGGCCGTCATCAAGACCGGCAAGCATGCCGATGACGCGGGTCATGGCGAACAGGAACAGCAGGATCGCTAGGACGAGAACGCTGGCGTGGATGTAGTCCATCGACCAGCGCAGGCTGGGCGAGCGTTGCATGGCGCCAATCGCGGTGAAGCGCCAGGCGGGTAAGATCATCACGGCACCCATCACTGCCGTGAGGATGTTGGCAAAGAGCCGCATCCACCACGATGTGCGCTCCGACAAGGATTCCTGCAACAGGTCCACATTGACGAACTCGCCCGTCAGCAGCGACAGGCCGACGCCGAAGGCGGTCATGTAGAGCAGCAGGTAGCGGGAGGCCTCCTCGGTCCAGACCGGCGAGTGGAAGCCGAAGCTGCGCGTCACGATCTGGATCGTCACGACGACGATCAGCAGCGAAAACGCGAGCCCGACGCCGAGCCGGCTGAGCGAAGAGATGAGCCTGGTAAACAAGGCCAGTGCGCGCATGGCAGGTGGTGCCCTTCATCGCTGGCGCGGCGCAGCACGGGCTGCGCCGCCGCAGGTTTCAGCTGGAGCGGTTTTGTGCCGCCGTCAGCGGTTGAAGATTTCCTCGACGATCGGGCGCAGCTCCTCGGAGACGCTGTCGATCACCGGCTGGCGCGCGGCATCGGCGAAGGCCATCTGGTCGACCTCGACGAAGGTCATGCCCTTCTTTTCGAGGTCGGCGCGGATTGCGTCCTCATCCTGCAGGAACTGCTGGCGCTCGAATTCCTGCGCGCGCTTGGCCGCCTCCATCACGTGGCCCTTGTCCTCCTCGGACAGCTTCTGCCAGACCTGCTCGGCGATGGTGAGGTAGATCCATGAGCGGACGTGCTCGGTGAGGTTCACGTGGCTCTGCACCTCGTTGAACGAGGCCGACTGGATCAGCGCCAGCGGGTTCTCCTGGCCCTCGATGGTGCCGTTCTGCAGGGCGGTGAACACTTCCGAGAACGCCATCGGCGTCGGCTGCGCGCCGAGCGCGGTCCACACGTCGACAAACAGCGGCACGTTCGGTACGCGCATGCGCAGGCGGTTGAGCTCAGCCGGCGACGTGATCGCGCGATTGGACGTCAGGTTGCGCGGGCCACGGGCGAAGTAGGCGATCGGGCGAACCTGCGCCTTTTCAATGATCTCGGCCTCGATCTTCTTGCCGAGCTCTCCTCCGGCGATCGCGTCCATGTCCTCGAGCGACTTGTAGGCGTAGGGCAGCGCCAGCAGCGCTGCCATCGGCGCCCAGTTCTGCAGGCTCTCGCCGGTGATCGTCATTTCGACGGTGCCGAGCTGCATGCCGTTGATGAGGTCCATCTCGCGGCCGAGCGAGTCGTTGGGATAGACCTCGACAGCGATGCGGCCATTGGTGAGGGTCTTCAGCTCCTCGCCGAACTTGAGCGAGGCCTTGTGCCAGGAGTTCTGCTCGTTGGCGAGGTGGCCGAGCTTGAGCGTCAGCTCCTGTGCCATCGCCTGGCCCGCGAGCATCAGGCCGGCGACGCCGGCGATCATCACTTTCGTCAGTCTGCTGAAGTGTCGCATTACCTTTCCTCCCTGGGGTTGTGACATTTCAGGTTTCGGCAGTTTCAGGTGCCGGTATCGAAGAAGTCCGGCCGCGCCGCGGCGACTGCCGGAAGATCGGTGAGGATCTTTCGCAAATGCACGCGCATGGCGGCTGACGCTGCGCCCGGATCGCCGCGGGCGATGGAGCGGACGATGTCGGAGTGCTGGGCGACGAGGTCGCGCATCGGGAACTGCAGGGCGCTCAGATACCGCACCCGGTCCATCTGGCCCTTCACCTGTTCGATCACCTTCCAGGCGTAGGCCTTGCCGGCAGCTTCGGCGAGCGTGCGGTGGAAACGTTCGTCAAGCACGATGAAGCGGCTCGCCTCGCTCTCGGCGACTTCCTTTTGCTCGCGCAGCTGGCTTTCCAGCTCGCGCACCAGCGCGGGGTCGGGATTGTCGGCCAGAAGGGCGACGATGTCAGCCTCGATCGCCTCGCGCACGAAGCGCACGTCCTTGACGGCGGCGGTCGAGATCTTGCGGACGTAAGTGCCACGCTGCGGGCGCACTTCCAGCAGGCCGTCCTCGGCGAGCTTGATGAAGGCCTCGCGCACCGGCTGGCGGCTCAGCGCATAGGTTGCGGCGATTTCGGCTTCGGAGATGCGCGAGCCAGGGGTGAGGTCAGCAGAAATGATGCGCTGGCGCAGGATGCGGTAGAGCTGCGGCGCCAGCGGCGCCCCCTGGTCAAGCGTCCATCCCCTTCGCATCACGTCGTGCATCTCGCGCTCCTCGGATCAAACCATGAAGCACACTGCCATACTAGTCAACTACGGGAGGGTGGCGCGTGGTGGAGGCGGCGGACGATGCGGTGAAGGACAGGAGAGGGACCGCCCTGCCCTTGCCTTGTCTGCGGCTCACCCGGCCAGCGGCTGGGCGAGGCGGTCGCTCAGTTCCTTCGCGTGGGCGACGACTTCCTCGATGTAGCTGTCGCGGTTGAAGACGAAGCGGCTGGAAACGGCGGCGACGTTGAGCGCGGCGAAGACTTCGCCGGCGGCATTGAAGACAGGGGCGGAGATTCCCGAGCCGCCGATGTCGAGCTCCTGGTCGGAGATCGAGTAGCCGTCCTTCGCCGCCTGCGCGATCAGCTGGCGGATCGCCGCGCGGTCGATCACCGTATAGGGCGTGTAGGAAATGATGCGCTCGCTCGACAGATAGCGGTCGACGTCGCGCTGCGGGCGCGCCGACAAAAGCATCCGGCCCATCGCCGAGCAGTAGGACGGGACGCTGCCGCCCGAAAGCGGCGAATCGTAGCGGATTGCCTGCGGGCCGACGGCGATCTTGATCGTCTGCATGCGAAGGTCACGATTGAGAACGCCAAGCATGATCGTCTCGCCGGTGGCGTTGCGCAGGCTCTCGATGATCGGGGCGGCGACCTGCAGCAGGCGCGCATGCGGGCCAGTGACCCAACCCGGCCCGTTGCGATGGTCGGGGTTCAGCGAAAAGCGGTGTTCATCATCGCGAACGGCATAGCCGCGCTCCACCAGCGTCTGCATGAGCAGATGCGTGCTGCTTTTCGGATATCCCAGCTCATCCATGATGTTTTTCAGCGATAACGGGCGCGTTGCGCGCCCGAGCAGCTCAAGAATTTCGAGGATGCGGACCGCGCTTTTGACTTGTGCATCCATATATGTGAACCATTCCTGCATTGAAGTGGCGTCGCAGCGGGCCTAATGCTGGTTACAGCCCCCGGAAGCCAGCACTAACCATGCGAACCGCTGATCTCGACCTTGTAGCACGTGCGCAGGAAGCATCCAGCCCGCTGGACGCTATCGAGATCGAATTGATCCGCAGCGGCCTGCAGTCGGTTTGCGAGGAAATGGCCGAGGGGCTGATCCGGTCGAGCCAGTCGCCCAACATCAAGGAGCGGCGCGACTGCTCCTGCTGCCTCTACAGCCGCGACGGCGAGATGGCGGTGCAGGCCGAGCACATTCCGATCCATCTCGGCGTCATGGCTGAGGCGATGCTGCACATCCTGCGCGAGTTCGACGTTGCACAGATGCAGCCGGGCGACGTGTTCCTGGCGAACGATCCGTATCATGGCGCCAACCACCTGCCGGACTTCATCGTCGCGGGGCCGCTGTTCGTCGGCGGCGAACTGGTCGGCTTTGCCGCCTCGATGGCGCATCACACCGACGTCGGCGGCATGGCGCCGCGCTCGATGCCGGCGGATGCCACCGAGATCTTTCAGGAAGGCCTGCGCATTCCGCCGGTGAAGCTGGTCGACCGCGGCGTGCTCAATGCAGGCATCGAACGCATCATCTGCGCCAATTCCCGCCTGCCGGAAGAGCGCCGCGCCGACCTCGGCGCGCAGATCGCCTCCGTCACCGTCGCGCAGAACCGCATCGACGAAATGGCGCAAAAGCACAGCGCCACCGACCTCCACTTCGCGATCGCGCAGATCATCGGCCTCTCCGAAAAGGCGTTCCGCAAGCGGCTCGAAGCCCTGCCCGAGCGCGTCTGGGAAGGTCTCGCTCATGCCGATTTTGGCGGCGAGGGCATTCCGATCCGCGTTGCCGTCTCGAAGAAGGACGACCGCCTCGTCGTCGACTTCACCGGCACCGGCGGCCACACGCCGAGCCCGTTCAATTCGTGCTTTTCCAACACGCTCGCCAGCGTCTACATGGCAGTCCGCATCTCGATTGCGGAAGGAATTGCGGCCAATGCCGGCCTCTACCGGCTGATCGACGTGGTGGCGCCGGAAGGCACCATCGTCAATCCGCGCTATCCTTGCGCGATCTCGGCGGCAACGCAGGTCTCCTACCACACCTTTGACGCGATGATGACGGCGCTGGCCGACATCGTGCCGGAGCTGGTGCTGGCTGGCACCGGCGGCGGCGGCGTCTTTTCCTTCGGCGGCTTTCACCCGCGCACGGACCGGCTGTTCGCCTATGGTGAGGCGCTTGGCGGCGGCTCGGGCGCCAGTGCCGTGGCCGATGGCGAAAGCGGCATGATCCCGCCGGTCGCGAACCTGCACGACACGCCGGTCGAGGTGCTGGAAACCAGCCTTCCCGTACGCATCGAACGTTATGAGCTGGTCGAGGGCTCGGCCGGCGATGGCAAATTCCGCGGCGGCTTCGGCCTGCGCCGCGCCTTCCGCATGCTCGCGCCCGTGCGCTGCTCGTTCCAGATCAGCATGCCGTCGAACGGCCCGAGCGGCCTTTATGGCGGCGAGCCGGGCCGCCCGACCCACGCAACCATTGAGCACGCCGATGGCCGCGTTCAGGACGTGAAGCGCTTTACCGCAGCCTCGGTCGACGCCAACTCGCTCGTCACCATCGAAACGGCGGGCGGCGGCGGCTATGGCAAGGCGGCGGAACGCTCCCCTGCCCTCACGGCCGAGGACGAACTGTTCGGCTATGGCATGCGGCGCGCGGCCGCCGGGAGGGCGTGAGCATGGCACACCTTCTCGCAGCAGCCGACGTCGGCGGCACCTTCATCGACATCGTGCTCGCCAATCCCGTTTCGGGCGAAACCCGCATCTCCAAGGTGCTGCACCGCAAGGGCCGCCAGGGCGAGGACATCTTCGCGGCTCTCCGCTCGCTCGCCGGCGAAATGGGCGCAACGCTCTCCGACATCCAGTCGCTGGTCGTCGGCACCACCGTCGTCACCAACGCCCTGCTCGAGGGCCAGCTCGCGCGCACCGCGGTGCTGACCACCGAAGGTTTCCGCGACGTGCTGGAAATCGCGCGCATGACGCGCCCCTCCTCCTATGACCTGCACAAGCGCCGCGCGCCGGTCGTCTCGCCGCGCAATCTGCGCTTCGACATTCCCGAGCGTCTCGACCACACCGGCGAGGTGCTGAAGCCGCTCGACATCGAGGCGGTCGACCGCGTGGTGGAAACGTTGCGCGCCGAGAACGTCGAGGCGGTCGCGGTCAGCTTCCTCTATTCCTATGTCGACGCCGCCCATGAAAAGGCCGCGCGCGAGCGCCTCGAAAGCCTTGGCGTGCCGGTGTCGATCTCCTCGGAAGTTCTGCCCGTCTTCCGCGAATACGAGCGCACCGCGGCGACGGCGCTCAACGCCGCTTCCATTCCGGTGATGTCCCGCTTCCTCGATGGCCTGAAGCAGGTCAATGACGGCGGCATCGCAAAAACCTACATCATGGGTTCGGCCGGAGGCTGCCTGACCTTCGAGGAAGCCGGCCGTTTCCCGATCAAGTGCGCCATGTCCGGCCCGGCTGGCGGCGTCGTCGGCACGCGCGAGCTCGCGCTTGAGCACGGCTTCAAGTCGGTACTGACGCTCGACGTCGGCGGCACCAGCTCGGATCTCGCCGTGCTGCACGACTGCGAGATCACCGTCACCGACGAGCGCGTCATCGGCGGCTATCCGGTAGCGATTGCCTCTGCCGAGATTGAGACGATCGGTGCTGGCGGCGGCTCGATCGCGCATATCGATGCCACCGGTCTGCTCAAGGTCGGCCCGCGCAGCGCAGGCTCGGAGCCCGGTCCCGTCGCCTATGGCAATGGCGGCACGCAGCCGACCGTGTCCGACGCGCACATCGCGCTTGGCCGCATCGGCGAGCGCAGCATGCTGGGCGGGCAATTTCCGCTCGACCGCGCCGCCGCGATTGCCGCGATCGAGAAGGAACTCGCCGGGCCGCTCGGCACCAACTGGCAGCGCGCCGCCCACGGCGTGCTGCGCGTCACCGCCGCCAATATAGTTCGCGCCGTGCGCGCGATCTCGACCGAGCGCGGCGATGACCCGAGAAAGATGCTGCTCGTCGCCTTCGGCGGCGCCGGCGCGCTGCATGCGCTGGATGTCGCCCGCGCGCTGTCGATCCCGCAGGTGCTGGTCCCCTATTATTGCGGCGTCTTCTCCGCGCATGGCATCGCCAGCGTCGACATCGCCTATGACGCCCAGCGCACCTGGCTGAAGCAGATCGGCACGATCCCCGCCGACGAATTCGCGGGCATTACCGGCGAGCTCTCCGGCCAGCTCATCGGGCGCATCGTCGCCGATGGCTTTGCCGAAGATGAACTTGCCTCGCGCTGGCAGGTCGATCTTCGCTATGTCGGCCAGTCGCACACGATCACCGTGCCGCTTGGCCGCGCCGACCTTGCAGGTCTCGAGGACGCCCGCCTGCGCTTCATTGCCGAGCACCGCAAGCGCTACGGCCATGCCTCCGACACGGCGCCCGTCGAACTCGTCAATCTGCGCCTCAAGATCAGCCGCCAACGCGCTGAATTCGCTTCCCTTAAGGAAGCTGCGTCGAACAGTGAGCCGCGTCCGGTCGCGACGCGAAAAATATGGCTGGATGAACACAATGAGACCGAATGCCCGGTCTACAGCCGTGAGGATCTTCCGTCCGGCTGGAAGGCGACCGGGCCGCTGGTCATCGAACAGTTCGACTCGGTAACGGTGGTGGGGCCGGCCGACGAAATCGAGGTTCTGGCAGGCTCGCGGGCCATCATGGTCACGCTGGCCGCGCCGGTGCACAACACTATCAATGGGAACGAAAGACATGAACTCGGTACTTCGTAAACTGGCCGGACTTGCCGGCGCCTGCCTGATCGCCGCCGCAATGGCCGCGCCGGCGCACGCGCAGGAAAAGTTCACGTCTTTCACCGCCGGCGCCGACCCGCATTTCCGCCCGATCTCGTTCCAGGACGAGAGCGGCAAGCTGGTCGGCTTCGACGTCGACTTCGTCGAGGAGCTCGGCAAGCACCTCGACATCCCGGTCAAGTACGAGGGCATGGCCTGGGACGGCATCATCCCGGCGCTGCAGGCAAAGAAGATCGACGCCGTCACCAACATGGTGATCACCGACGAGCGCAAGAAGGTCGTCGCCTTCTCCGATCCGATCATGCAGCAGACGATCATCGCGGTCGTGAAGGCCGGCGCCGAGAAGAAGGACGTCACGCTTGACGACCTGAAGACGCTCCGCGTCGGCGTTCAGGGAGCCACCTCCGCCGCGACCGTGGTCGAGGGCGTCGAGGGCGCCAACGTTGCCACCTACAACACCGTCGTCGATGCCTACAACGATCTGATGCTCGGCCGCATCGACGTGGTCGTGGTCGAAAGCGTCAACGGCCAGTACATTGCCGCCAACCAGTTCGCCGGCAAGCTCGAAGTGGTCGAGAAGCCGCTGACCGAGGACGTGAAGCTCAACGGCGTCGCGCTGCGCCAGGCAGACACCGAGGGCCTCAAGCAGATCAACGAGGCGATCGCCGCCATGAAGGCCGACGGCACGCTGAATGCGATTGCCGTCAAGTGGTTCGGCAACGCCAGCGCGATCCCGCAGTAAGACGGGACCGGCAGGAAGGGTCCCTCATTGGCCGAGACGGATGGCATACCCGTTCTTCAGATCGCCGGGCTTCACAAGTCCTTCGGCGCCAATGAGGTGCTGTCCGGCATCAGCCTCACCGTCCGCCGTGGCGAGACGGTCGCCGTCGTCGGGCCGAGCGGCTCGGGCAAGACGACCCTTCTTCGCTGCATCAATTTCCTCGTCCCGTACGACCGGGGCGAGGTCCGGGTCGATGGGGAACTGATCGGCTATCGCGAGGCACCCTCCGGGCGGAAGATGCAGTCCGACCGCGAGCTTTCCCGGATGCGCCAGCGCATCGGCATGGTGTTCCAGCGCTTTGCCCTCTTTCCCCACAAAACCGTAATAGAGAACCTGACCGAGGGCCAGGTGCAGGTTCTCGCCCGAACGCGCGGCGCCGCTGAAGAGCTGGCGCTGCGCGTTCTTGAATCCGTCGGCCTTGCGGACAAGGCCAGCTGCTATCCGGCCGAGCTTTCCGGCGGCCAGCAGCAGCGCGTCGGCATCGCGCGCGCATTGTGCATGGAGCCGATCCTGCTCCTGTTCGATGAGGCCACCTCGGCGCTCGATCCCGAGCTCGTCGGGGAGGTGCTTGCCGTCATGCGAAAGCTTGCCGACGAGGACCGGACGATGGTGGTGGTCACCCATGAGCTGCGTTTTGCGCGCGAGGCGGCCGACCGCATCGTCTTCATGGAGGGCGGGCGCATCCACGCCGACCTTCCGACCGAACAGTTTTTCACCGCTCCCCCCTCCCCGCGCATTGCGGCGTTTCTGGAAGCGAGCCTCGGCAAATGATCGAGTTCGCGATCCAGTATCTGCCGCTCTACCTGCAGGGCGCGCTCGTCGGGCTCGGGCTGACCGCCGCCGCCATGGCCGGGGCGCTGGTGATCGGCGTGCTCGTCGCGATCGGCCGGCTGTCGTCGAACCCGGTGCTGAAATATCTGACGCTCGCCTATGTCGCGGTGTTCCGCGCGGTGCCGCCGCTGGTGCTGCTCTACATCGTCTATTTCGGCATTCCGGCCTGGGCGATGGCGAGCGAGAGCCCGGCGCTGATCGCGCTGTTCTCGCCGCTCGACAACCGCTTCATTGCCGCGACGCTCGCACTTGCCGTCAATGCCGGCGCCTATGTCGCGGAAATCATCCGCGCCTCGATCCTGTCGCTGCCAGCCGACCAGATGGAGGCCGCGCGCTCGATCGGCATGACCTATCCGAAAGCAATGCGCCGGATCATCCTGCCGCAGGCCTTTCGCATCGCCTTCCCGCCGCTCTGCAGCGAGTTCATCATCATCCTGAAGGGCACGTCGCTCGCCTCGGTGATCGGCGTGACGGAGTTGATGCGCAACGCGCAGATGATCGCCTCCTCCACCTTCCGCAACCTAGACGCCTATGTGCTCGCGGCGCTGGTCTACGTGGTGCTGGTGATCGTGCTGCAGTTCATCACGGTGAAGATCGAGGCGCGGATGAACCGCGCAATGGGCATCCGCAGCGGGCGGTAGGGCGCGCAGAGTCCGCACAGGATTCCAGGGGCAGACATTCCTGCAGGACAGGTCGAGCAGGAAAGGCTAATGCCATTCCCACTCTCCCGTTGCCTGAGCCCCGCGCTTCTAGCCGCCACCTGCCCTCACGTCATAGTCCACAAGTGGATACTAATATATGCTAGGCAGGCACATGCAGCCGAGCGGCCATCGCCTGTCGCTTTTCGGGCTGTGCGCAACGTCCGGCCGGCTCCGGGTTGATGGAGCAGCCCCGCGCCAAACCGTGTAAGGTCCCCCCGAAAGATGAACAGGTCTGTCGCACCCGGGGAACCACAATGGTTGATTTTTCGATGATTGAGGCAGCGGCGGGAAGGCTCGCCGGGAAGGCGCGGCGGACGCCGCTGTTGCGCGCGCCACTGCTCGACGCGCTCGCGGGCCGGCGCGTCTACGTCAAGGCCGAGTGCCTGCAGCTTACCGGTTCGTTCAAGTTCCGCGGCGGCTGGTCGGCGATCTCCGCGCTTCCCGAGGAACAGCGCCGGCGCGGCGTGATCGCCTTTTCCTCCGGCAATCACGCGCAGGGCGTGGCGCTCGCGGCGAAGATGCACGGCATCCCGGCGCTCATCGTCATGCCGAGCGATGCGCCGCTGCCGAAGCTCGAAAACACCAGGGCCTATGGCGCCGAGATCGTGACCTATGACCGCTACACCGAGGATCGCGATGCGATCGGCGAAAAGCTGTCGCGCGAGCGCGGGCTGACGCTGATCCGCCCGTTCGACGACGAGCAGGTGATTTCGGGCCAGGGCACAGTCGGCCTCGAGATCGCCGAGCAGGCGCGCGAAGAAGGCATTTTTGCGTGCGACGTACTGGTGCCGTGCGGCGGCGGCGGGCTCACCGCGGGCATTGCGCTGGCGCTCGAGCAGAAGGCGCCGGGCTTCGTCGTCCACACTTGCGAGCCGCAAAATTATGACGACGCGGCACGCTCGCTGGCAGCTGGCGAACGCCTCGCCATCGAAGGCCACGCGCCGACCATCTGCGACGCGATCGTGACACCCAAGCCCGGCGAGCTCACCTTCCCGGTGATGAAGCGCCTGTGCGGCACAGGCTTTGCCGTGACGGAAGACGAAGTCCGTGCGGCCATGGCGCTTGCCGCGAACCACCTCAAGCTGGTGATCGAGCCCGGCGGTGCCGTCGCACTCGCCGCCGCCCTCTTTCGCAGGCAAGAGCTCTCCGGCGACAGCGTCATCGTCGTTGCCAGCGGAGGCAACGTGGACCCTGAGCTTTTCGCGAGAACGCTGGCGGCAGGCGGAGGCCGATGACGGCTTGAAACGCCGCCGCAGCCTCATGCGTCGGCGGCGCTGTTCTCCGGCGGGTTAGAAGCGAGTGGGCCTGAAGTGGCGCAGGACTTCCGGCTCCGTATTGCCCTGGATGAGCCCCATGATGAGCTGGGCCGTGATTGGCCCGAGCGTCATGCCGACATGGCCGTGGCCGAAGGCGTAGATGACGTCGGCGCCGCCGCTCGACGGGCCGATGACCGGCAGCGAATCCGGCAGCGCCGGGCGCAGGCCCATCCACCGCCGCGAAACCGGCGGCAGGCCGGGAAAGGTCTCGCGGGTGCCGCGCTCGATCTGGTCAAAGCGGTGCTGCGATGGCGGGGCCTCGTTCGAGGCAAGCTCGACGGTGCCCGCTGCGCGCAGCCGCCCTTCCAGCGGCGTCATGTAGTAGCCGAGATGGGTGCGGTGGACGGGGCGCGAGATTGGCAGCTCCTCCATGTCGAACTCGACATGGTAGCCGCGATGGGCAACGAGCGGGATGCGATCTCCGGCCTGGCGCGCCAGCGCCGCCGAATGCGCGCCGGCGGCAATGATGACGCGGCGGGCGTGAATCACGGTGTCCTGCGCGTGAAGGCGAACGCCGTCCTTCTCGCGGACAAGCCCGTCGACGCGGGCGGTCAAGAGCCGCGCGCCGCGCTCGGTGGCGGCAATCGCAAGGCGCTGGGTGGCGAGGCCCGGATCGCTCAGATGGATGCTGCCTGCGTGATGCACGGCGCCGGCGCAGGCCGGAAGGTTCGGCTCCAGCTCCTTCACTTCCGTCGGGGTCAGCACGTTCTGTTCGATGCCATAGCTGCGGCGCAGGGCGACGTCCTTTTGCGCGGCGCTGAACGCTGCCTGGTTGGCATAAGCATAAAGAACGCCGCGCTCGATGAAGAGGTCGCGCAGCGGCGCTCGCTCGGCCAGGTCGTACCAGGCCGCCTTCGACTGGGTCTGCAGCTCGGCCATCGCGCGCAGATTGCGCTCATAGGCCTGCGGCAGGCACTGGGCGGTAAAGCGCAGCAGCCAGGGCGCCAGCAGCGGCAGGTAGGGCAGCCGGATCGACAGCGGGCTCTCGCGATTGAAGAGCAGGTTCGGCAGGTTCTTCAGCACCGCGGGCGAACCCACCGGGCCGATGGCATGCGGCGAAATCGACGATGCGTTGCCGTAGGACGCGCCGGAGCCGGGCGCGGCCGGGTCGATCATCGTGACGTCGTGGCCTGCCTCGGCAAGGCGGAGGGCGCAGGACAGGCCGACGATGCCGGCGCCGATGATTGCCGTTTCAGTGCGAATTTGTGATGCCATGGTGTGAGCTCGTGCTGATGACCGAACGGTCGCTTGAGCCCACTATCAATGACTGAACGGTCAGGGTGTCAATCCCCAACTTCACACCGGGGAATGCCGCATTCACTTCTCGGCGACGATGACCTCGACCCCCGCGCTGGCCAAGCTGGTCATCACCGCGGCGGGAAGCGGCGCGTCGGTGACGACGCGCGACACCTGGTCGGCCGCGCAAACCTGAAAAAGCGCAGCCTTTTCAATCTTGGAGCTGTCGATCAGCACCGTGACCTGGCGGGCGCGGGCGATCATCGCGCGTGCCGTGTAAGCAGCCTCGGCCATGAAGTCCATGAAGCGGCCGATATTATCCACCGCGCCAACGGTGAGGACCGCATGGTCGGCGCTGAGTGCCTGAATCTGGTCGTTGGTGATCGGCCCGAGCGTTTCCGCGCCTTCCGGATAATAGTGTCCGCCCAGCAGAAACACGTTGTTTTCGCCCGGGCCCTTGCTGGCGGCGTGGGCGACGTGCTGCGAGTTGGTGATGATGGTCAGGCCGCTCTTGCGGGACAGCGCCTCGGCAAACAGGATCGTCGTCGAGCCGGAATCCACCAGGAGGCTGTCGCCGCTGTTGAATAGCTCGGCGGCGCGCTCGCCGATGCGGCGCTTGGCGTCCCGGTTGAGCTCAAGCCGCGAGTGGAAAGGGTCTTCCTGCGCCGATTGCAGCGGCACCGCGCCGCCATGCACCTTTCGCAACAGGCCGTGTTCGGCAAGGGCGGTAAGATCGCGGCGTACCGTCTCGCGCGACGTGCCGAGCCAGTCGGCGAGTTCGACGACGGTGACCTTCCCTTCTCTCGACAGCCTCTCCAGGATTGCCAGCTGCCGCGCCCTCACCGATGCCCGTTCCGCCGAAGTCTGTTGTTCCATGTTGCCGTCCGACCTTCTGGGTTCCCCAAGGGTAATTGTGGAGCACGCCGGTCGAAACGGTCAAGAACCACTTATTCGGTTGACTTGACTGACCATGTGGGCATTCAATCTCCTCAGGGTGGCCAAACGGGAGGAACCGGGGGGCCGCTTCAGTGTAGTTCCTTACTTCCTGCTGGAGATCGCCATGTCTTTTACTCGCAAGGTTCTGGCCACTGCCGCCTTGGCAACCCTGCTGTGCTCTGCCGCACATGCGGAAACCCTTCGTCTTTCGACGCTGAAGCACCCCGGCTCGCCGGGTGAGCTCGCCGCCCAGGAGCTGGCGAAGGAAGTCGAGGCGCGCACCGAAGGCCGCGTCACCATCAAGGTTTATCCGTCCGACCAGCTCGGCGACTACACCGAGGTCTATGAGCAGCTGATGCAGGGCGTCGTCGACATGGCGCTGCAGCCGGTGCCGGCGCTCGACGACAAGCGCGTCGCCATCACCTGGTTCCCGTACGCGTTCTCCAACTACGAGAGCGCCGAGGAAATGCACAAGCCGGGCGGCGCCGTGTTCGAGATCATCAACGGCGCGACCAGGGAAATGAACGTCACCGTCCTCGGCGTCTATGGGGAGGGCATGGGCGGCGCGGGCTTTACCAAGGACGTCAACGACGCGGGCAACCCGGATGCCAAGCACGACCTGAAGGTTCGCGTCTGGCCGGGCGGTGCGACGCACCAGGCGCTGCTCGAGCGTCTCGGCTTTGCGACCGGCACGCTGCCGTGGGCCGAGCTCTACACCGGCATGCAGACCGGCATCGTCGACGGTCAGGTCGGCGGCACCGCGGCGATGGCGCTCGAGAGCTTCAAGGACATCACCAAGACCTGGGTGCAGTACAACGACCACTTCGAGGCGAACTGGTTCCTGATCTCCGACGACAGCCTTGCAAAGCTTTCCGAGGAAGACCAGAACACCCTGCGCGAAGTCGTGCAGGAGCTTTCGGCCAAGCGCTGGGTCGAGGTGAAGCAGGCTGACGAGGCGGCGCTCGAAGAGTTCCGCAAGCTCGGCGCCAACGTCATCACCTTCGACGACGCAACGCTCGAGAGGTTCGCCGACGTGGTGCGCAAGGACGTCTGGCCGAAGATCGCCGGCGAGCTCGGCGATGAGGGCTACGCACAGCTGAAGGCTGGCCTCGGCCTCGAATAAGCCTTTCTGAGGCAAACCGGCTGCCTCCGCCTGGCGCGGGGGCAGCCGCATTTCTCCGACGCGCTTGCCGCGTGCATTCGTCCGAGCAGCCGGGGCTTTTCATGTCCGAGCAAGAAGAAACCGAGCAGGTCAACACGCCGCGCTGGCTTGGCGGTCCGGCTCTTTCCGTCTGGAACGCGACGCTCCAGTTGCAGCGCATCCTTCTGGTCGTGTGCGGTGTCGCGCTGACACTGCTCATCTGCCTGCAGGTCTTCACCCGCTACGTGATGGGCATCAGCATCCTCGGCATCGAGGAGATCGCCTGCTTCTCCGCCGTGTGGATGTATTTCATCGGCTCGGCCCATGGCGCGTGGGAACGCGGCCACATCTCGGCGAGCCTCGTCGAGCTGTTTGCACCGCGCGGTCCCGTCAACCGCTTCATGAAGGTGCTGGCGTCGGTGCTCACGGTCGTCATCGCCGGCTGGATGACGGTCTGGGCGTGGGACTACTTCAATTTTTCGCTCAGGCGCGGCAGCACGTCGCCGGACACCGGCATCGTCCTTGCCTGGGTGCACGTGATCATGCCGATCACGCTCGCCCTGATGACCCTTTACTGGACCGTTGAAGCCTTCGGCACGATCCGCAGCCTGTTTTCCGGAGAAGAAGACAAATGAGCACGCTCGTCGCGCTGGATGCGCTCCTTCTCACCGTGCTCCTGATGATCGGCGTGCCCGTTCCGCTCTGCTTTGCCGGCGCGGTGCTCGTGCTGATGACCTTCGGCGACTACGGCGCTCCGGCCTTCCTGATCGGCACCGGCTACGCCAAGGTCAGCTCCCTGGTCATCGTCGCCATTCCGCTCTTCATCCTTGCCGGCGGCCTGATGAGCCGTGGCGGCATCGCGCAGCGCCTTGTCGCCGTCGCCGACTCCCTGTTCGGCCGCACCAGGCTCGGGCTCGGCGGCGTCGTCATCGTGACGACGGCGATCTTCGGCGCGATCTCCGGCATGGCCTCGTCCGCCGTTGCCGCGATCGGCACCATCATGGTGCCGCGCATGGTCGAGCGCGGCTATGATCGCGCTTATGCCTCGACGCTGGTCGCCGTGTCGGCGGTGCTCGCGCTGCTCATTCCGCCGAGCGCCTCGATGATCCTGTTCGGCTGGGTGACGGGAACCTCGATCCTTGCCTGCTTCCTCGCACCGATCGTTCCGGCGCTGCTGCTGATCGCCCTGATGGCGTTTTGGAACATCGTGCTGACGCGCAACATGCCGATCATCCGTCCGGAGCCCGCACCGCTGAAGCAGGTGGCCGTCGAGTTTTTCGGCCGCGTGCGCCACGCGACGCTGGCGCTCCTGATGCCCGTGGTCATTCTCGGCTGCATCTATGGTGGCGTGACCACGCCGACGGAAGCCGCGGCCGTGGCCGTGCTCTACGCTATCCCCATCGGCCTGTTCGTCTACAAGGATCTCAACTGGCGCGAGCTCGGCAATGTGATCTGGCGCGCAGGCCAGATCACCGGCGTGCTTTTGCTGATGATCTTCTTTGCCTCGATGCTTGCCCGCATCTGGACGATGGAGAACGTGCCGCAGCAGATGCTGTCGGTGTTCCTGTCGGTCAGCGAAAACCCGATCATCCTGCTGCTCATGGCGAACGTGTTCCTGGCGATCGTCGGCATGTTCATGGACGACGCGAGCGGCATCCTGCTTGCCTCGCCGTTGCTGATGCCGCTGATGCTGAAGGTGGGCGTCGATCCGATCCAGTTCGCGGCGATCATCGCCGTCAATCTCGGCATGGGCCTGATCACCCCGCCGACGGCGCCGATCCTCTACTTCGCGGCGCTGATCGGCAAGGCACCCGTCGGCTACATGATGAAGCCCGCGCTGGTCTTCGTCCTCGGCGCCTACCTGCCGGTTGTGCTGCTGGTTACCTTCATCCCGGAACTCTCGCTCACCCTGCCGCGCTGGGTGCTGGGGCTGAACTAGGGTTTCCTCTCGGGCGCGGGGAAACGACCTCCCCGCGCTCTCTGCAAGAAGCTCCCCACGCTGTCAGCGCAATGATCCCGGCGCTGTGAGCCGAGGGTTGCGAGCGCTATCAGCGCATGGCTCCCGGCTCTGTCCGTGCAACGTCCCTGGCGTTGCGGCGCAAGGCAATCAGCGCTGTCTGCACGAAGGGCGAACGGTCCAATACCGGCGAGGAATGGCTCCTCGCCGGTTTTTGTTTGGCTGCGGTGGAGACTGGATCGAGCCATGGTGGGCGCGGGCCGGCGGAGCCGGATCAGCGTCTGATGCGGCTGTACTTTTCCTCCCGCTTCCCCTTCCTCTCCCCTCTCCCCTCTCCCCTCTCCCTTCGTCAGCCTCGTCGTCGCCGAGCATTTGATGGGGCCCCTTTAGGGGCGCAGCCAACTCGGGACTCTCAACTGCGCCTGTAGCCTTTCCGGCGCGCCTGCTCGCGCTTCCCGTGAAGAACCGACGTGTGCGGCCGATAACTCGCGCGGGCCCGCGAAAATCGCGTCCATGACACAAGGCCCGATAAGGCAACATTATCGTGCATGAAGCCAGTCGGGCTTTGCTGGCGCATATTGAGACAATTGATCACCGAAAGCGCACGCTTTACGTGCTGAGGCTTCGGGGAACATGAGGAGGCATCAAAAAACAAAAACAGGAGCAATGACATAGCTCCCCTCTCCTGCTCGAATAGTATCCTTAAGCCCTTAAGCCCTTAAGCCCTTAAGCCCTTAAGCCCTTAAGCCCTTAAGCCCTTAAGCCCCTAAGCCCCTAAGCTCCTCCCCTACTCCCCATGCTCATGCTCTTCCTCGCGCAGGTGGGTTGCCATGTCGGTCAGCATGTCGCTGACGTGGCTGTCGGCGAGCTGGTAGAAGACGTGCTTGGATTGCCGTTCGCCCTTTACCAGCCGCGCGGCGCGCAGGAGCCTGAGGTGATGGCTAACCAGCGTCTGCGATAGTCCGAGGCTCTCGGCGATGTCGCCAACCGCCTTCGGTCCGCCGAGACAATAAAAGAGAATACGCAGACGCGTGGGATCGCCCAGCAGCCGGAAGGTTTCGGCGAGGATGCCGACTTCCTGAATCGACAGACTGTTTTCGGCGGTCATCGCGTCTCTCCGCCGTTGGAGTTCCGGGAAACAGTGGGATGCTCCGCCACGTGGTCGGCGGTATCGTGGTCGTGGGCATGTTCTGCCCTGGCGGGCCCGTCGTGCGCGTGCGGACGCCCGGCGTCGTGGTCGTGGCCGCAACCGGCATGTCGGGCATGATCATGCCCATGATGCTCATGCCCATGCGCCTCGCCATCCGCCAGCGGGCAGTCCCCTCCCCTCCCCCAGTCGATCGCGACGGTGGCGTGGTCGATGCCGAAGCGGTCGCGCAGCGCGTCCTCGACCGCCGCCTGCACCTGCCGCGCCTCTGCTTCGTTCTGCGGCGCGACGTGGAGCGTCGCCAGCGCCCGGCCGGAGGTGAGCGACCAGACATGGACGTGGCGCACGCCGGCAACGCCAGGCAGCGCGCCGAGTTCGGCCGTGATCGCCTCGGCGCTCACGCCCTCCGGCGCGCCCTCGAGCAGGATGTGGAGCGAGGCCTTCATCAGCTTCCAGGCGCTGCGCAGGATCAGCAGCGCGACCAGCACCGACAGGATCGGGTCGATCGGCGTCCAGCCGGTGTAGGCGATCACGATCGCCGCGCCGACGGCGCCGACCGAGCCGAGCAGGTCGCCGATCGCGTGCAGCAGCGCGCCGCGGATGTTGACGTGCTCGGCGTCGCCCCGCGTCAGAATCCAGATGACGAGCAGATTGACCGCGAGCCCCGCGACCGCCACACCCAGCATCGGCCCGGCGAGGATTTCGTAGGGCTCCTGAAAGCGCTGCCACGCCTCGTAGAGGATCCAGAAGATGATCGCGAACAGCGTCAGCGCGTTGACGAAGCCTGCGACGACCTCGAGCCGCGCATAGCCGAAGGTGCGGCGCTGGTCAGCGGCGCGGCGGCCAAGCCGGAACGCGACATAGGCGAGCGCGAGCGCCGCGGCGTCGGTCAGCATGTGCCCGGCATCGGCAATCAGCGCCAGCGAGCCGGAAATCAGCCCGCCCGCGACCTCGACCACCATGAAGGTCGCGATCAGGACGAGTGAGATCAGCACCTTGCGTTCGTTCGCGGCCGAGACTTCAGGGGCGTGGGAATGATCGTGATGCGAATGGTGGGCGTGCTCGTGCGCCATCGGGAAGCTCCATATGAATGACATATGAAGACGTATTCATATTTTAGGAGTCAACTGGGATGGTGGACGAGAAATCGAGCTACGGACGCGGGATGAAACGGGAGAAAAAGCCGCTGAGAGGGTTGGAGGCTGGCGACGCTGAAAGTGTTTTCGGATGCAGCCGCCGAGCAGGCGGAGCAAACCGATGACTTGCAGCGCCGGCTGCTGATCTGCTCCCTGCCTGGCACCTTTCTTGCCGGTCAGCACCTCCCCTCCCCTCCCCTGCCCTGCCCTGCCGTGCCCATAACCGGCTAGAGCTACGCCATGCCGGGAGTTGTCGCCTGAGCTCCGCCCCCTAACCCGCAGCTTCAGCATCCCCTGCCACTTTCTGGTGTGGGACATCACGACGCCGTGCGCGGGGGAACGCGTTCCTGTAAATCGCGTTTCGGTAGGAGCATCCGGCGCGCGGTTGGAGGACCCGGCGGCCGGCGAAAGCAGGACGTGATGACATACCATTTCTTCGAGCATGAGATCGACACGACTACCCACTTCTGCGTCAAGTGCGGCCGCTTCCTCCTGACCCTTCAGGAGAACCAGCGCTGGGAAGGCAACCAGGTCCTCCCAAGCTGCGTCGACGCCGACAACGTCTCCGCGATCAGCCACATGGTCCGCAACCGCGACTAGCGCGGGGGCCGGAACGGTTGGGGTTTGGATCCAGTCGGACCCGGAGCTACCCTAACGCTGGACCTGGTCGCGGATACGCGGACCCGTCGTGAATTTGCGGTGTCTCCATCGTCATCCCCGCAAGCCCGCGAAGCGGGCGCGAGCTGGGGATCCATGCCGGAACGTCTGCAAGGGACCGGCGGCGGTGGTGAACCGATACTGGCAAGACGGCGGTTCTGCGCGGTCGCGTCGGCTTCACCGTTCAGGCATGGATGCCCGTGGCGAGCACGGGCATGACGAGGTGGAAATGCACCATCTCACCCTCGGCGTCGACACCTTTTGCCGGTGGAGCCCGCCATTTCCTTCTGCGCCGACTCGGATCCTCCCCCGCAGCGCGGGGGAGGTGGCGCGAAGCGCCGGAGGGGGCTCGTAGAGCGGGTAGGGTTCCGGGCCTGGTTTGAGAGCGGGAAGATCGTCCTTGTGGGCCATGGATTTGGACGGAACGATGTAACCGTGACGTGGCGCTTCCAACTCAGTCAGGCCACCCTTCAGCACAAACCTCACCCGTCGCACTCCGTCAGCCCCCTCCACCATGCTTCGCATGGTCCCCCTCCCCCACTCCGTGGGGGAGGATCCTGAGGCCGTGCCTGCTGCAATGCCCCGTCCACCCTTCGGCGGTTTGAGACGGGTCGTCTCGGCAGGGCATCCGCGAGCCGGGGTATTCGTTGCGGCACGTAACCGGTGGCCGTTGGAGCGCTTCATTTCCCTCTGCGCCGACGCGGATCCTCCCCCGCAGTGCGGGGGAGGTGGCGCGAAGCGCCCGAGGGGGCTTGTAGGGCGCGAAGCTGGCTGGGCCTGATCGGAGAGCGGCAGTGGTGCGCCCGCTAAACATTCCGCCCCAACCCTTCGATCTATTTCCCTAGCCAATCCTTCGATCTATTGCCCTAGATCGTTCGATCGGGTCGCGGGGGGATGCCTCTTCGATTTATGCTCTGGCCCGGGCAGCATGTTCTGTCGCACCGAACATCCTGAAAGAGCTGAGCCGAGAAGGCCGGCAGAGCATATCCACGACCAGACACGGCGGGAGGCCTAACGTGTCGAGCGCGCGCTCGATGCACGGAGAGGAGTCACATGCATGTCCCTCAAGCCCAAGTCCGCGGCGGCGGCCACGACGTTCGCCAAAACGGTCGCCAGCCTCGAAGCAAGGCCCGCCGCCGCCTCGAATGCCATCAAGGTCACGCCCGGCCACGGTGAAGCTGGCCGGCATCCCACCCGCGAACTGCTCGATGCGCTTTCGGGGAACCGCGATCCCGGCATGTTCGGGCGCATGTTCCGGCTCGATCCGCTCGTCGTTCCCGATGCCAAACTGCAGGTGCTGGCCGCGGCGATGGAGGACAACGCCGCGAACGAGCTTGGCGACAACGACAAGATCCCCGCCGGCTTCACCTATTTCGGCCAGTTCGTCGATCACGACATCAGCCTCGACCTCACTTCGCTGGGCGACAAGGAGAAGGACCCGCTCGGCATCGAGAATTTCCGCACGCCCGCGGTCGACCTCGACTGCCTCTACGGGCTCGGACCCGACGGCAGCCCGCACCTTTATGCGCGCGACCCGAACAACGGCCACAAGCCGGGCCCAAAGATGCTGATCGGCAAGAACATCAACGTGCAGTTCGGCGGCATCACCGGCGACTTCCATAACGACCTGCCGCGCAGCCCGGAAGGCTTCGCGCTGATCGGCGACCACCGCAACGACGAGAACCTGCTGGTTGCGCAGACGCATCTCGCCTTCCTGAAGTTCCACAATGCGGTCTGCGACATGCTGGCGACGTCGGCCTCCCCTCCCCGCGAGATTTTCAAGGAGGCGCGGCGGATCGTTACCTGGCACTACCAGTGGATCGTGCTGCACGACTGGGTGGAGCGGCTGACGGGGCCGGGCACGGTCGCGAAGATCCTGCATGACGGGCGCAAGTTCTACCGGTTCCGGAAAGTGCCCTACATGCCGATCGAATTTTCGGCGGCCGCCTACCGGCTCGGGCACAGCATGGTGCGTTCGAGGTACCCGCACAACAAGGTATTTCCCGACGCGGACTTCGAGCTGCTGTTCGACTTCTCGGGTCTCTCCGGCGGCATTCTCGGCGACCTTGCGCCCAACCCGCCGACGGACCCAACCCCGGTGGCGAAGCTGCCGAGCAACTGGATCATCGACTGGCGCCGCTTCTACGACCTTGGCGCCAGCGGGGGCGTTCCGATGAAGGCCACGCCGTCGCGCACCATTGACCCGCATCTGGCCAAAGTTTTGCACACCCTGCCGGGCGGCGGCGGCAACCTTGCCCTGCGCAACCTCCAGCGCGGCGTCAAGCTCGGCCTGCCCTCGGGCCAGGACGTCGCAACCCGCATGCGGATCAGGGACCCGCTGACGCCGGACGAGATTGCCTCCGACAGCAACGGCTCGACCGACGGCGCGGCGGCGAAGTCGCAGGGCCTGCATACGAAGACGCCGCTCTGGTACTACATCCTCAAGGAGGCCAAGGTGCGCCACGGCGGCAAGCGGCTCGGCCCGGTCGGGTCCATCATCGTCTCGGAAGTGTTCGTCGGCCTGATCCACGGCGACCACAATTCGTTCCTGTGGCAGGAGAGAAACTGGAAGCCGACGCTGCCGTCTGCCGAGCCCGGCAAATTCACGATGGTCGACATGCTGCGCTTCGTGAACGACATCAATCCGATCGGGGACTGAGGTTTTTACGACACGAGATCAGGCAGGGGGACGCGACCGCAGCGGTGCAAGCCGCTGCGATCTTTGCTCGGTTTTGCGCGGTCGGGCATATCTATCCGGCTGGACACATCAGCGGCGCGGCGCGAGAGAGCGAGGGAAAAGTTGACAGCTGTCAACTTCGGCTCGGCGTCAGCGCCGCCGGCGGCAACAGGAGCGGGAGACGTACCGGCACGCATGCAGGACCGACCTGCCTGCCCTGCATCGCCGGCCCCGGCAACGCGAACAAACGTGACGAGCGCCCAATGTACGCGGCACCGCCTCTCCTTCTTCGTCATGCCACGGCTCGACCGTGGCATCCATGCCTGAACATCTCCTCTCCACCTGCAGCTGATGGATGGTCGGCGAGTTGACAGCTGTCAACTCAGAGGTGAGTGCGGGGCCGAAGCCGGCGCCGCGCGTTCGGAGCCAAGACTCCGGACGCTGGCCGCGCTGAGGCGTTCAGGCGTGGATGCCCCGGTCAAGCCGGGGCATGACGAACACGGAAATGTCGAGCCCCGTATCTGCCTCCCTCGCCTAGTAGACATCGTAGCGGGGAAGGCGCGGGCAGGGCGGCTGGAAGGCAATCGTTCCGTACCCGGCGGCGACACCTCTCGATTTGCCCATCTAAATGGCCACGCTCTATGAGCCCCCTCCACCATGCTTCGCATGGTCCCCCTCCCCCATAGATGGGGGAGGATCCAAGGCGCGAATTTTTGGACGGTCCTGCACCGGTTGGTGAAGCCTCCCGCGGTAAAGGATTCCTCCTTCTCCTTCTCGGTGGCCTTGTCCTTGGTCCAGGCGTTGGCATGGTCGTCTCGCTCTCTCGTTGCAGTATGGCACAGTCCCCGGACCCGATCCGCTTGGTCCGGCACGCGAGGGCGTAACATGCTCGAACGAATCCCGAAGCGTCGCCGCCAGTGGCGAAGCCGAACTGTTCTACGCGGATGACAAATGCGGCAAAGGATCCTCCCTGCGATGCGGAGAAGGGGGCGTGCGGCAGCCCCGGGACCTGGCTCTGTTTGGCCCCGCGCGCTGGGGCGTGAAGTGCCAGTGGGAAGAAAAACCGGACTGCTTGCCGCCAGCGGCGCGGCCGGTCTGTCTTGCCGTGGATGGCACACGCGGCGGAGGATCCTCCCACGCAACGCGGGGGAGGGGCCCATGCGAAGCATGGGGGAGGGGGCGTCTTGTGCGACGGTGGCGAAAGTGTCCGCCCGAACCCGCTCCGCAGCGTGATGCGGCTGGGACACGACGTCCAGGCAGTCGCCAACGTCCCAAGGCCCTTCCAACGCGCGCGCTGTGCCGAAGCTTCTGACGCCCAAGCCGGGTAAGGGGGCGGAGAGCCAACGCAAAGTTAGATCCATCCGGAATTTTCACAGGGCCGGACCGGCCCGAAGCTCCTTAAATCCCTCGCCAAGGTGGCGGATCCCTAGGGCCCCCTACAGTTGGCAGGTCTCACATCCGGCACCACCGCCGCCTGTTGCTTCCAATACCGCAGGCCCGGGGGACACTCTATTTGGAGTATTACACCAGCCCCCCTGGGCACGTAGCCGACCAAGCCCCCAACATCCAAGCTCCCAAGTTCACACCCCCTAGCCCCCTAGCCCCCTAGCCCCCTAGCCCCCTACTTCACCTATTCCCTCCCTCCTGCTCGCCGCCTCCGCCCGCCCAACCGCCTTCGCCGGTTGCAGACCGGTTAATTTCCGTTAACCCTAAATTGCTTGACGGGAATCGACGCTTGCCGCAACGTACCTACGGATTGCGGGTGAATCGCACGGCTTTTCCGTTACTCGCGCCCCAGGCTGTCAGTTTTGGTAACTTCGCGTAGAATTAATCACGTCGGGCGAGTCGCGATGCGATTCTCGGCTACCCGCGCACATGCAGGCAGAACGGTGTTGATGACGATCGCTCAACCTCAGGTACAATTAGCCGACCGGCAGATCGCCGCAGATGCGGAATTGCTGTCGGCCCAGCTTGCCGCCTTGCGCGGCCGGCTGTTTCCGCCGAGCGCCATGAAGACGCTGCGGCCCTTCACCAGCGGTGAGGCGGCCAGGCTGATCGGCGTCAGCGATGGGTACCTGCGCCAGCTCTCGATCTCGGGGGAGGGGCCCGTGCCGGAGGTGACCGCCGGCGGGCGCCGCCTCTACACGCTCGCCGACGTCAACGCGCTGCGCCAGTATCTCGCCGCCCAGGGGCCGGCCAAGGCGCGGCACTATCTCAAGTGGCGCCAGCCCGGCGAGCACCTGCAGGTGATCGCCATCACCAACTTCAAGGGCGGCTCGGGCAAGACCACGACCTCGGCGCATCTTGCGCAGTATTTCGCGCTGCAGGGCTATCGCACGCTTGCGATCGACCTCGACCCGCAGGCATCTCTGTCGGCGCTGTTCGGCTACCAGCCGGAGCTGGACCTCACCGGCAACGACACGCTCTATGGCGCGATCCGCTATGACGGCGAGCGCGTGCCGCTCGCCTCGATCGTGCGCAAGACCTATTTCGACGGGCTCGACATCGTGCCCGGCAATCTCGAGCTGCAGGAGTTCGAGCACACCACGCCGCAGCATCTGGCGCGGCGCACCGAGGACGACGGCGGCGGGCTATTCTTCGCCCGCGTACAGCAGGCCATCCAGTCGGTCGAGGAAAACTACGACGTCGTCGTCATCGACTGTCCGCCGCAGCTGGGTTACCTGACGCTCTCGGCGCTGTGCGCGGCGACGTCCGTCATCGTCACCGTGCATCCGCAGATGCTCGACGTCGCCTCGATGAGCCAGTTCCTGTTCATGACGTCCGACCTTCTGTCGGTGGTGCGTGAGGCGGGCGGCGAGCTCAACTTCGACTTCCTGCGCTATTTGATCACCCGCTATGAGCCGAATGACGGGCCGCAGACGCAGATCGCCGGCTTCCTGCGCACGCAGTTCGGCGAGCGGGTCCTGACGGCGCCGATGCTGAAGTCGACGGCGATTTCCGATGCGGGCCTGTCCAAGCAGACGCTCTACGAGGTCGGTCGCGAGAATTTCAACCGCGCCACCTACGACCGCGCCTATGAGGCACTGAATGCGGTGAACGCCGAGATCGAGGCGCTTCTGCTGCAAAGCTGGGGGCGCAAGTCATGACCGGATCGAAGTTGACAGCTGTCAACCGGGCGGTGCGCTCAGAAAAGTTCGGGGGGACTTATCCACCCGTCGCGCGCCTGCGCGATCATGACCTCGCAGGAGGTTTGCTATGAACGCGCGCAAGGACAGGCTGAAATCACTCTTCGCCGGCGAGGTGCCGGAGGCGACCCCGGAAGCGGTGGCTCCGCTGCCAGCGGCCGATGCCGTCAAGCGCACGCCCTCGGCTGCGGTGCGGGCGATGGGCCTGTCGCTCGGCTCGCTGTCTCAGGAGGCGGAAGAGGCAAAGCGGCTGCGCGAGGCGCTGGCGGCCGGCGAGCAGGTGGTCGAGCTCGACCCCAACATGCTCGAGCGCTCGCCCTTTGCCGACCGCCTCAGCGACGGCGCGGTCAATGACCCCGAATTCCTCGAGCTGAAAGAAAGCCTGCGCGAGCACGGCCAGCAGGTGCCGGTGCTGGTGCGTCCGCATCCAGATCCGGCGAAGGCCGCCAGCGGTCACTACCAGCTTGCCTATGGCCACCGCCGCGCCCAGGCGGCGCGCGAGCTTGGCCTGAAAATCCGCGCCGTGGTGCGCCAGCTCGACGATGCGGCGCTTGCGCTCGCGCAGGGCAAGGAAAACGCCGAGCGTCGTGACCTCTCCTTCATCGAGCGCGCCTTCTTCGCCAAGACGCTCGTTGACCACGGCTTTGATCGCGCAACCGCGATGGCGGCGCTTTCGGTGCACAAGTCGGAAATGTCGCGCCTGATCCAGGTGGCGGAAGCGATCCCGCCGGCAATCGTGCGGGCGATCGGCCCGGCACCCAAGGCGGGCCGGCCGCGCTGGCTGGAACTCGGCGAACTCCTCGAAAAGGACAAGGCCGGGCTCGCCGCGCAGGAAATCGCTTCGGAAGACTTTGCCGCCGCCGACAGCGACACGCGCTTCCAGCGCCTGTTCGACCGGCTGCAGCGCTCGGCCCAGGGCCGCGGCGCAAAGCCGAAGGCGGAGAAGCCGAAGACCATCAAGGGCGAGGCGGGCATTGCCATCGCCGAGCTTGCGCGCGCGGGCAAGAACGCGCGCCTGACGATTCCCGCTTCCGCAGGCCAGGGCTTTGCCGACTATGTCGCGGCCCGGCTGCCGGAGCTGCATGCGGCCTTCGTGGCCGGCTCGAAGGAGGAGTGAAGGATTTCCCGGGCAGGCTCGCCGCCTTCCCGGCAGTGTGAACCGCGTTAGGACGAAACTACGAACGGAGAAACAGGCAAGAAAAAAGGCCCCCAGAACGTCACCATCCCGGAAGCCCCTTTTCGATGTAGCGATCTGAAAGAATCACTTCCGCGACTCGCTGTCAAGGCGTCGGTGCGTTCCGGCCACGGATTTCTGTGCCTCGGAATGAGGTGAATTCAGATGACGGAGCATTTTGCAACGACGCCATTCGGCGGCGGGCGGGTTTCTGCGGCCGATTTTCGGCGGCGAGAAGACGTCGAACGCAAGCGCAATGCCCTCAAGCAAGGCGGCAATGACACCGGCCGCGCCGACAAGTGGCAGCTGATGCGCGCGCTTTCCGAAGCACGCGCGGCCTTCGGCCTGTCCGACCGCACCCTGGTGGTGCTCGACGCGCTCTTGAGCTTCCACACGCCGCGCGAGCTCGATGGCTCGCAGCCGATCGTCGTGTTCCCGTCGAATGCGGAGCTTTCGCTGCGCAGCCGCGGCATGGCGGACGCCACCTTGCGCCGGCACATCGCCGCGCTGGTCGAGGCCGGGCTGGTCCTGCGCCGCGACAGCCCCAACGGCAAGCGCTATTGCCGCCGCGACGATCGCGGCCAGATCGAGGACGCCTATGGCTTTGATCTCTCGCCGCTGGCGCTCGCCGCCAGCGAGATCTATGCGGCGGCGGACGCCGTACGCGAGGAGCAGCGGGCGCTGCAAAAACTGCGCGTCGAAATTTCCATCCATCTGCGCGACACCGGCAAGCTGATCGAGGCGGGGCTCGCCGAAAAGCGTACCGGCGACTGGCACGGCTTTCTCATCGAGCTGCAGCCGCTTGCCCGTCGCCTGTCGCGCCAGGCCGAGCGTTCGGTGCTGGAACGTCGCCGCGACGACCTCGTTGCACTTCGCGCCCGCGTCGAAAAGGCATGGCTCGACGCACTCGATGATGAAGAAATGAGCGGCAGTGACGCCGGTTTCGAGCGGCACTATCAGAATTCAAACACAGACCATCCTTTTGAAAAAGGCTCCGAAACAGAGCTGAAGCGCACAGCAGGCGGGAAAACCGCTGGAACGGCGGAAAGGAATGCGGGCCGGGATGGTACAACCAGTGGTGGAAGCAAGGCAGATCGCGAAGCTGGCGGGGGCGCGGGGTCTGCGTCGGGCCGCGCCGAGGGGATGACCCACGACATTGGCGCCGAAACCGATGCCCGCCGCGGGATGGACGCCGCCGCGAACGATGGTGCGGAGACCGAGAGAGGCAGCGGCTATCCCCCTTCCGAGGGCGCTTACCCAGCGACCCACATGGATACTCGACCTGCGGGTGAATCCAGCGGAGCCGGGGTGCCGACTGGCACTACGGCGGCTGCTGGCGGCGGCACCGGTGCTTTCAGGGACGTGTCGCGATTGGGTGCAGATGCTGCATCGTCGTCATTGCCGCGAAGTGCCTCGGGTCCACGAAACATTCTCGACGTTTCCGCCCGGTCGGCCGCGTCTTCCGTTTCCGGTGCTGCGCTCGAGAGACAGATGAGCGCAGCGGAAGGCAGCCGTTCGGGCAACGGAATTTCCCCGCGCCCTGGCGCAGGAGACGCAAGCAGCTGGCCATTGAGGGCAGGTTCCGCATCGGCCCGCGCTGCAGCGCCCGAAACCCGCGTCGCACCTGAAACCAAGGGCGAGCCGGTGCCGCTGGCCTATCTGCTCGGCGTCTGCCCGACGCTGGCGACCTACGCAAAGGACGGCATTTCCGGCTGGCGCGACGTGATCACGACGGCGGGGCTGGTGCGCTCGATGCTGGGTATTTCGCCGGACGCGTGGCGCAGGGCGTGCGAGGCCATGGGCGCGCCCGCCGCCGCCGCAACCGTCGCGGCGATCCTCGAACGCGCCGAGCACATCCGCTCGCCAGGCGGCTATCTGCGGGCGCTCACCGAACGCGCCGAACAGGGCAAGTTCTCGGTCAAGCCGATGCTCGCGGCGCTCGAAGGCGTGGGAGGGGAATGAGGACGCGCGGCGTGGTGTTGTAGCCGGCATTGCGAGGCGACAGCGCCAGGCTATTGCCGAGGCTTCTCCACGCCCTCGACCATCCCTGCAGTCCGCTCCCTCGGATCCTCCCCCGCAGCGCGGGGGAGGGGGACCACCGAAGGTGGTGGAGGGGGCGTGCAACAAGCCGTCTGAACTGGCCGGATCTCAACGCGGCTGCCCTGACTGGGAGCGAGGTGACAGGAGCTTGCCTCCATCGCTGGTGAGCGCGGAGATGTTCCGGCATGGATCCTCGGGTCAGGCCCGAGGATGACGAAGATGGAAAAATCAGCGCCAGGTACGGCAGGGCGGACCGTTGCCAGTGGTCGCCGAAGGGGGCGGATGAGGCCTGTCAAAGGCACCGCAAGAACGGCTCAGAGGACCGGGCGGCTTAGGACGGTTGGGGTCGAACGTCGGCGCCC
>Ga0182740_1000300_pt1 | contig 70617 bp, 77 predicted proteins | sample eDN5th37CKraftBY_FD_128872 | JGI IMG/M metagenome (GOLD analysis project Ga0182740, IMG submission 128872) | Enriched backyard soil microbial communities from Emeryville, California, USA - eDNA 5th pass 37_C Kraft BY (version 2) (version 2) | ecosystem: Environmental > Terrestrial > Soil >...
ACCGCCAGGACGCGTTCGGCAGGCGCGCTCTGAACCGTGAACGCGACAACCTGCGGCTTGCGGGGCGCGAGCAGCCAAATTCCAACGGCACCCAGCAGGATGATCGCTAGCGCACCGACAATGAACTTCCGCTTGTTCGTCTTCATCGCCTTCAGGTCTATCATGGATGGAGGCCCGACATCAGACATTAGACGTCGATCATTGCAAACGTGGCTTTGGGCTTACCGAGGCGAGCCTTCGCCCGTTGATTTGGCGCAAGTCGTTGGCGCTCCGGCGTTTCCTTCATTGGCGCCGTCTCCGGATCAATATGGAGAGAGCGCTGGCGGAGAGGGTGGAAATCGAAATAAAGTCACAATTACTTGATTTACGGCAAGTAAATTTTCCTATTTCCTCTTTGCAACCACGATCAGGTCCACGCTGATATTTTCCGTAGAATTTCGATGCTTTTCAGTACTGCTGATTATAGCGATTGAAACAGCAACATTCAACCGTGCGCGGCTGGATTATCATCGCGCGAAATTGTCCGGCATTGTGGAATGCGTAACAGCGCTAGGAAGGCGAGATCGATAGTCTACACTTTACGTCGTTTTCCCTCAAATCCATCTTTCACATCGTCAATCCAGGCCACCACTTCGCGCTCGCTCCATCGAGAGGCGAACGCTGAAATCTTGTACGGCGGCGGAAAACGACCGTCCTTGATCATCGCATAGATCATGGTCTTGCCGAGACCGACGCGTCGGCAAACTTCATCGAGCTTCATGAAACGCTCAGGTCGATCGGAGACGTTCGTCATCATCATCGACGGATTTGGTCCGTCCCAGTTCGCGCCCTGGCAAAGCCGCGATCGCTCTCGAGGAACGCCTGCAACATGAACGGAATGAGATCCGCGATGCTCTCGGCCTGCCCGTAGCTTTCCTCATAAAGCCGGGCATAGGCTTCCAGCGCGCCCTTGAGCTCCGGCGAGATGCTGATCGCCAGCTTGACCGGGATGCGCTCGGGCAGCTTGCGCAATTTAAGATCAGCCATGGTTGCCTCCCCAGGGTCCGGGCAGAATGATGTCCTTGTGGACGATCACGCGCAGCGGCCAGCCCGGCCGCACCCGGATCGTCGGCTGGATGGCGAGATTGCGGGTGACGAGGTGATCCCCTGCCCGCGCGCCGCTCTGCTGAGCGGATTCGTGAAGAGCCCGGACCAGATCGCTCTCATCGCTTCCGAAGCTCAGTTCGCTCCCGACCCCGAGCAGCGTGGACAACCCCACCCCCTTGAGCAACTGCCAGCTATGCCGGTCGATCTGATCGGCCAGACCCGCATAGCCCTGCGTGTCGGTGGCGGGCACATTGTCGATGCGGATAGAGGAGCCATCGGGCAGAATGATCCGCTGCCAGACCAGCAAAGCCCGGCTCTGCCCAAATGCCACCACGCTGTCATAACGTCCGATCAACCGCGATCCCTGCGGGATAAGCACACTGCGCCCAGTGACGCTGTCATGGATATTTTCGGTGATCTGGGCCGTCACCAGCCCCGGCAGGTCGGATTTCAATCCGGTGATGAGGCTGGCCGCAATGATGCTGCCGGCATGGAGCGTCCAAGGTGAGACCGGCTGCAGCAGACTGTGCGGGTTGATATCCTCCTCCTGATTGGCGCGACCGATCATCGCATTCTTGCGCTGCTGGCCATTCGGGTCACGATCGGAAGCAAGGACTTCGGTATCAGGCGCAGGCGAAGGGAACGCCGAATCTTCACGCGCTCCCGCGATGGTCACGGCAGAATGCTGAGGTGAGACACCGAGCTGGAGCATCACCCCCGACTCGCGTGCGGCGCGCTGTTCGGCGGCGATCTTCTGCCGCTCCGCCTCGGCCTGCTGCGCCGTATGCTGAGCGGCATCGTCATCCAGATTATCCGTTATACCCCGCACGCGCTGGTGGTTGAGGATCGGCCGTCCAAGGTCACCGGGCAGCGGCTCTCCCAGTTGAGGCACATCCCCATAGCTCGTCGGCGCACCAGCCAGCGTATCGGACGGTGCCTTTGCCGCAAGTAGCCGATCCTCACTCGGCACGACCAGACGCAGCGAGGCCGGCTTCAAGGCCAACCACGTCACGCCAGCAATGGCCGTGGCACTGGTCGCGGCGAGCGCAATGATCGCCCCGCGCCGGAACCGCGTCACCCGCCCCGGCCGGGCGCGCAGGGCCAATGTCTCTGGATCAGCCTTCTGAACGGCTGCAGGCGCTGCTTGGGACGGCGTCTCGGTCACGACCCCCTCCCCGCGCGCCGCGGTTCGGTTCGTGTGATCCGCACCACTGCCTGATGCTTGCCGCCAAGACGCAGTTCCGCCGCCCCGAACAGCCGGTCGACCACATAATAGCGCCCCGCGACCCGGTAGTTGACGAGCTGGGCCTCGCCCTCCTCGCCGACCAGGAACAAGGGCGGCGCCTCGCCCACCGCGATGCCGGGGCTGAACTCGATATAGCTTTGCCGGCCATCGTCGAACGCGCGCAGCGGCCGCCAGGCCGGCTTGTCGCCCGAGATTACATAGTTGAAATTGAGGCTCTCGAGCGGGATGTCCGAGGCGATCGGGGCGGTAGCCGCCGCAGTTGCCTCCTGCCGGCGCAGGGCCAGCAACTCGTCCTGCGGATAGGTCCAGGCAATCGCCGTCATGGCATTGGCCGGCACCGCCTCCAGTGCCAGGTGATAGACACGCCGATGGGTGGTGATGACGAGGTTGGTCTGCAAACCCGCGGCAAAGGGCTTCACCAATATGTGGGTGCGCTTGCTTTCGCCGCTGCCGCTGGTCGTGTCCCCGATCGTCCAGCGTGCCGTGTCGCCGGCGGCCACCGAGATGATGGTTTCGCCAGCCTGCAGCGCGATATCAGTGACCCGCTCCGGCGCGGCATAGAGCCGGTAGAGCGTGCCCTCGCTATAGGGATAGAGCTGAACGGCATTGCGATAGAAGCTGGCCGAGGGTTCGCGCAGCGCCGCCCGATTCGCGGCGGCAACCTGCGCGGCGGGCGACGCGGCCTCGCGCGTCTGCGCCGCCGCCGGAAGCGCAAGCGCCAGCATGCTGACGCTGAGAAGGACGACGCGGATCATGGGTTGGTCCTTTCAGAAGAGTGCGTGAGAGTGGGATCGAGCGGCGAGCCGCGCGGAATATCGCTGCGCGGTTCATCCTGCGGCCGTGCACCAATGTCCGACGATGGGTTCGGCCGATCCTCCGGCGTCTCCAGCTCGCGGCTCCAGTCGATGGCATCGACATAGAGACCGAGTGGGTTCTTTCGCAGGATCTCGGCGGTGCGCGGCGGCCGGACCTTGACCGTCAGCATGGCGGTCCAGCGCGACCGCGCAGTGAGCGCGCCGCGCTCATAAGGCTGCTCGATCCATTTGACCTGGAAGCTGCTGTCCGACGCGCGGACCACGCTGGTGACCTGTACCGACACGGTCCGCCGCCCCAGATCGGCAAAAGGATTATCTCCGCGGGCATAGTCGCCCAGGAACAGGGCGGCCCGGTCGGTCACAAAATCATAGGCCGAGACCCAGTTCTCGCGCATCAGCACCGGATCGAGCGAGCGTCCGCGAACATGGGCGATGAACCGGCCCAGATGCCATGCGATCTGCGGATCGGTCGGCTGATAGTCGCTGGCCGCCGGCGCAATCGCCTGCGCCTGCCCGAGACTGTCAACCGCCACCACATAAGGCACGACCCGGCTTTGCAGCGATTGCCAGATCAGGGCTGCGGACAATGCAGTGGTCAGCGCCAGACCGCCAAAGGCCATCAACCGCCAGTTCTTCGCCTGCACCCGCGCCGAGCCGATCCGCTCGTCCCAGAGCTGGCCGGCGCGCTGATACGGGGTTTCGGGAGCGGGCGTTCGCCCATAGCGCTGCACGGCGCGTTTCCATCGCATGGTCAGTCCCTTTCCTTGATGTCGGGGGTAGCGCCCGCGCCGCCGCGGTCACCGTCACGAATGGCGTGCACCGCCATTTGCCGGCGATGCCGGGCCGCCTGGGAACTGTGCAGCTGGCGGGCCCAGCCCGGCATGGCATCAGCGCCTTTGCCGGCGGTGGCTGCCTCGGCAGCGCTCGATGCGGCGCCGCCCGCCTGCCAGGCGGCCTGACGGCCGCGATCCGCAGCGGACCGAAGCCCGCCAAAGGCACGCCCGGCTGTCTGGGCCGCAGCGCCGCCGGTCGCACGCGCCATGCCGCCCAGGCCTGCACCGATGCTCGCCGAGCCAGCGGTTTCCTGTCCAAGCCGATAGGCGGTGGCCGCCGCGCTACCCATGCTGGTGCCAGCCCGGATTGCGCCCAGGCCGGCACGGCCGGTGCCCCGCAAAGCGGCCGCGGCGCCAGCACCGCCCATGGCCATGCCGCCCACCGCCAGCGCGCTGGTGGCCATGGCAGAGCCCGCGCCCAGCTGCGGGGCGCCGGCAACCAAACCGGAGGCAATGCCGGGTCCGAAGATGGCAAGGCCGAACAGTGCCAGACTGGCCAGCATCAGTGAGACCGCCTGGTTGATAGTCACGCCGGCCGGACCGATCGACCCGGTGAAGGTCGCAAAATAGGTGGAGCCGATGCCGACGATCACCGCCAGCACCATCACCTTGATCCCGGAGCTAACGACATTGCCCAGCACGCGTTCGGCCAGAAAGGCGGTGCGGTTCCAGAGCGCAAAGGGCACCAGCACGAAGCCGGCAAGGCTGGTCAGCTTGAACTCGAGGATGGTGACGAACAGTTGCACCGCGAGGATGAAAAAGGCGGCCACGATAATGACCCAAGCGAACAGTAGCACGGCGATCTCGACGAAATTGTCGAAGAAGGCGATCGGCCCCACCAGCCCCTTCACCTGATCGAGCAGCGGCCAGGCCGCCTCGAACCCGATGCCCGCGAGCTTGCCGGGCCTGAGCAGATCCTCGGGCTCGAGCGCGCTGCCCCCGGCAATCAGCCCTAGGCCGGAGAAGGAGTGGAAGATAATGTCGCAGAGAATCGCGAAATTGTTGATGATTAGTGCAAAAACACCGACATAGAGGATCTTCTTGAGGAGCTTGATGAGGACATCATCGTCGCTCCCCAGCGCCCAGAACAGGCCGGCAAGCGTAATATCGATGCCGATCAGGGTCGCGGTCAGGAAGCCGACATCGCCGCCCAGCAAGCCAAAGCCGCTGTCGATATAGGCGATGAAGCTGCCCATGAACTGATCAATGATATTGAGGTCGTCCAAGGTCGGTGTCCTGCTGGAAAGAGATTGGTGTCGCGGGAGCCGGGGACCAGGAGAGGAGGATGGCCCTCCAGCTCCCGCGACGAGACAGGGTCGGACCGGGGGGAGTCGGGGCGCGGTCCGGATCCTGCCTCAGCTCATGGCCGGGGCGTGTAGGCCCGGCCGTTGCCGAGGAAGCGGGTCGTCGCTTCCTGGGCCTCGCGGGCACTCTGGCCGCGCCGGGCCTGCTCGATCGCCTCGCTGCGAAACTGCGCGGCCATCATCGTCTGAATCTGGAGCTGCTGCTTGGCAGTGAGCGCGAGCAGCTGGTTGGTCGCCTGCTGCACCTGCAAATTGCCTTCAGCATTCTGGCTGTGCACGACAATCTCGGCCAGCGTCTCGCTGTCGCTGCGCACATTGTCGACGATGCGGTTCTGCACGCCCATGGTCTGGCGGAACGCGGCCATGGCGGTGTCGAGCTGATCGCGGGCACGCGCCAGGCGCTGATCGCGCCGGAAGCTTTGCTCGAATTGCTCGGGATAGAGCTCGGCAAAGCGGCGATCGAGATCACCGATCCGGAAATCGATGCCCTGCGCCTGGCCCATCAGCCGGTCGATCTGCTGAAGCCGCTGGCGCAGTTCGGTCAGTTGCGGAAAATCGATCCGGCTCAGATTGCGCGCCTGGTGGATCAGCATCTGCGCTTCATTCTGAAGCGACTGGATCTGGTTGTTGACCTGCTGGAGGGTGCGCGCGGCAGTCAGCAGATTTTGCGTGTAATTGCTGGGATCGAACACGCTGATCTGCGCGGTGGCGGGCCGGCTCGCCAACATGCCGGCGCCGATCAGGCCAAGCGTACCAAGGCCAAGCAAGGCGGCCATCATGGAACTATGCATCGGAACAATCCTCCTTGAAGACATGAGCGGTGGGATGATTGGCGAGCAGCTCCGCCGCCCAGCCCAGATCGGCCTCGGCCAGGAAGCGGGCAGCAAAATCGCGCGGGCCGTGGCGCACGAGCAGCGCATCGATGCGCTTTTGGGTGTCGGGATCCGACGCACCGCACAGCGCCAGCGCGATCGGTCCCAGTCCAAGCTCGAACAGGCGATTGCCCCGCGCGGACTGGAGATAATAATCGCGCTTGGGGGTGGCGCGGCTGATCAGTTCGATCTGCCGGTCATTGAGCCCGAACCGCTCATAAGCGGCACGCGACTGCGGCTCGATCGCCCGGTCATTGGGCAGCAGGATGCGCTGCGGGCAGCTTTCGATAATGGCGGGCGCAATGCTGCTCCCGGCAATGTCGGCCAGCGATTGCGTGGCGAAGATCACCGCGACATTGCGCTTGCGCAGCACCTTGAGCCATTCGCGGATGCGCGCGGCAAACAGCGGATGATCGAGAAAGATCCAGGCTTCATCGAGAATGAGCAGGGTCGGCCGGCCGGTGAAGCGCGCTTCCAGGCGGTGAAAGAGATAGCTCAGCACCGGCGCGACCACGCCGGCCTGCCCCATCAGCGCCTCGGTCTCGAAACAGTGTACATCGGCTATGGCAAGATCGTCCTCGGCGGCATCGAGCAGCCGGCCGAACGGGCCTTCGAGCGTATAGGGTGCCAGCGCAGTGCGTAGCGGGGCCGATTGCAGCAACAGAGAAAACCCGGTGAGCGTGCGCTCCTCGACCGGGGCCGAGGCAAGGCTGGCCAGCGCCGACCAGACCGCCTCCTTCACCTCCGGCGTGACCGGCACTTTTTCATGGGCGAGCAGCGCGCCGATCCACTCGGCGGCCCAGGCCCGCTCGTCCGAACGGTCGATCTGCCGCAAAGGCTGGAAGGCGATTCCCGGTGCATCATCCTCCCCGCCCCCACCCAACCCGAGCGCATGATGAGCGCCGCCCATCGCCAGCACCGCCGCACGCGCCGAAAAACCCTTGTCGAACAGATAGAGCTGCGCATCGGGATAGCGGCGAAACTGCAGGGCGATCAGCGCGAGCAGTACCGACTTGCCCGCACCGGTCGGCCCGACGATCAGCATATGGCCGACATCGCCGACATGGGTCGACAGACGAAACGGCGTCGATCCGCTGGTCTCGGCATGGAGCAGGGGCGGCCCCTGCAGATGATCGTTGCGCGCCGGCCCGGCCCAGACGCTCGAGAGCGGCAGCAGATGTGCCAGGTTCAGCGTATGGACCAGCGGCTGACGGACATTGGCATAGAGCTGGCCGGGCAGGCTTGAGAGCCAGGCCTCCACGGCATTCAGGCTCTCGCGCATGCAGGTGAAGCCCAAGCCATGGACCACCCGCTCGACCGCGCGGACCTTTTCATCGACCCGCTCGCGCATGCTGTCCGCCACGGTGATGGTCGTAGTCAGATAGCCGAACGCGACATGGTCGCCGCCCAGCGCCTGCAGCGCGAGATCGGCATCGGCGACCTTATTGTCGGCATCGCTGTCGAGCAGCTGGGCCGGCTGATTATAAAGGACCTCGCGCAGCAGCGCGGTCACCGACTTGCGCTTGTTGAACCATTGCCGCCGCAGCCGGGTCAGCACTTTGGTCGCTTCGCTCTTGTCGAGCGCGATGAAGCGCGTGACCCAGCGATAGCCAAAGCCCAGATGATTGAGGGCATCGAGCATGGCCGGGCGCCCCAGCGTCGGGAACCCCAGGATGGTGAGCGTGCGCAGATGCATGTCGCCCAGCATCGGCTCGAGCCCGCCAATCAGCGGCGTGTCGACCAGCAGACCATCGAGATAGAGCGGCGTCTCGGGGACAGCGACGCGGTGGCGCCGCGTGGAAATGGTGCCGTGCAGATAGGTCAGGGTTTGCGCGTCATCGAGCGCGCGCACCCGCGGCATGAAGCCGGCGAGTAGGTCGAGGACGCGATCTGTCTCGGCGAGGAAGCTTTCCAGCGCCTGCCGCCAATCGCGGCCCTGCTTGCGGTCGCTGCGCTCGATCAGCGCCCGCCCGGCCCGGTCTGTCTGGTCAGGCGGCGGCAGGAAGGTGAGCGTCAGATAATAACGGCTCTCATAATGCGCGCCCGCGCTGTCGAAGGCGGCGCGGCGTTCCTCATCCACCAGCCAGGAGGCCGGATCGGGGAAATCGCTTGCCGGATAGCCCGGGGCTGCGCGTCGCTCGGCCTCGACATGCAGCGCCCAGCCCGATCCGAAACGCCGGAGCGCATTATTGGCCCGCGCGCAGACCGCGACCAGCTCGGCCTGGGTGGCGCTTTCAAGATCGGGGCCGCGCAGCGCCAGCGTGCGCTGGAAGCTGCCATCCTTGTTGAGCACCACGCCGGGCGCGACCAGCGCCGCCCAGGGCAGATGATCGGCAAGGCGATCGGCTGTCGTTCGATATTCGCGCAAATTCAACATGATAGATAACCCCGCTGGCGCAGATGGCGCAGCAGTACCGGTGCGAAATCGGGATCGCGCCTGGCTGCAAATACGGCGAGCGCATGGCCCAGCGCCCAGAGGATGAGCCCGGCCAGCCATTGTTGCAGACCCAGTCCCAGCGCCGCAGCGAGCGTGCCATTGACGATCGCCAGGCCCCGCGGTGCGCCGCCCAGCAGGATCGGCTCGACCAGCGCGCGGTGCATCGGCGCCTCGAACCCCTCGATCGGCGGATCGGCCCGGCTCATCCGATCAGCGCTCCGCCGCCAAAGGAGAAGAAGCTGAGGAAAAAGCTGGACGCGGCAAAGGCGATCGACAGGCCGAAAATGATCTGGATCAGCCGGCGAAAGCCGCCTGCCGTCTCGCCGAACGCCAGGGTAAGCCCGGTGACGATGATGATGATCACCGCGACGATCTTGGCGACCGGCCCCTGCACCGATTCCAGCACCTGCTGGAGCGGCTCCTCCCAGGGCATACCCGAGCCGGCTGCCTGCGCCGTGGCGGAGAAGGCCAGACTGAGCGCAACGGCGGCGCAACTGGCCAGGATGGCGGACGGGCGCAGACGAGAATAAGCAAGCGGACGCAGGCGCATGGATCAGTCTCCTTGAGCGGATGGGGAGCGGTCGGGGGTGAGGTCGAGCACGGCGTAACCGCCATCGGGATCGAGCCCGGCGATGCGGGCGATCGTCTCCACCCGGCGGGCCACCCCTCGCCCGGCAATGAAGATGATCATATCGATGGCTTCTGCGATCAGGCGCCGCGGCACGGTCACCACGGCCTCCTGCACCAGCTGCTCGAGCCGATAAAGCGCCGCGACCGCGCTGTTGGCATGGACTGTAGCGATGCCGCCGGGATGGCCAGTGTTCCAGGCCTTGAGCATGTCGAGCGCTTCGCGGCCGCGCACCTCACCGACGATGATGCGATCGGGTCGCAGGCGCAGGGTTGAGCGGACCAGATCGGCCATGGTGACAGGGCTGCCGCCGCTCGCATTCGGGGTCCGGGTGCGCAGCGCCACCACATCGGGCGCAACGCATTGCAGCTCACGTGTGTCCTCGATCAGGATGACCCGCTCATCACGATGGGCCAGTTCAGCCAGCAGGGCATTGGCGAGGGTGGTCTTGCCGGAGCTGGTGCCGCCAGCGACCAGGATATTGCGCCGCTCGGTCACGGCCAGGCTAAGCAGCCGGGCGCTCTCGGCCGGCATGATGCCGTCGCGGACATAATCGGGCAGCGTGTAGATTTTGGCGGCCGGCTTGCGGATCGCAAAACAGGGTGCCAGCACAACGGGTGGCAGCACGCCTTCGAACCGCTCCCCTGCCCCTTCGCCATGTGGCGGCAGCTCGGCCGAGATGATCGGCGCCTGGCCATGGGCTTCGCTGCGGGCATGGCTGGCGACGAGACGGATGATCCGCTCGACCTGCGCTGGCGCATAGCGCGTATCGGTCTCGATCCGGCCCTCGCCCAACCGATCAAGGCGCAGCGCCCCGTCGGGATTGACCATGATCTCGATCACGGCCGGATCGGCGAGCGCGGCGGCGATGGCCGGCCCCATGGCCGTGCGCAGCATCGCCCGGCGGCGCGCATCGGAGAGCGTGGCCTCAGACAACGCGCCACTCATCGCCGCTCTCCCGCACCGCTCGCCGGAGTTGCCAGGGTGCGCTGACCGCTGGCCAGCGCTTCGCCGACCCGGGTCACGAAAGCCTCGAAGCGATCGCGGCCGATGGCGCGCGCAGCCTCATCGGTGTCGGGCAGTGGCGCCTGCACCATCAGTTCATAGCGGACGAACAGCGCCAGGCTCTCGAGCAGGATATGCCCGTCGCGCTCGATCCGGCCCAGCGCCATCGACATGCGGTCAAGGCGCCGGCTGAACGTCGCCTCCAGCTCGCTCACCGCCTGCCGGTTGAGCCAGGCGACCAGCGCATCGGTCAGGATCGCCGACTTGGACGCGCCGGGCGCTGCGGCCAGCGCCTCGAAGCGATGGCTCAGTTCCTCGGGCAGGAAGAGCTGATAGCGCACGCGCCGGACTTTGCGGATCGCCATGATCACAGCCCCGGCAGCGAATCGCGGTCGCGACCCTGGTTGAGGATATGGGCGCGGATCATTGCGCCGGTGGTGCCGGCCCGGTCCATGACATGCTTGTCGGCGACCGGATCCGTCTCCTCCTTGTCGAACCCGAGCAGGTCGAGCTGGTGCGGCGGGTCCGCCTTGCGCGGTGTTTCCTCGCCCAGCCCCGGATGGCGCTGTTGTTGCGGGCCGCCTTCATCGTCGGGCGATGCGGGGCCCTCCTCCTCGCCCAGCCGCTGGTCGGGCCCGCGCACCTGCCCGGTCCAGTCGTCCGGGCGGGCTGGCGGGCAATCGGGATAGTGGCCGTCGACCAGCGGTGGCGGCGGCAATAACCGCCGGCGGAAATTGCGATCCTCATAATAGCGCAGCTTCTTGGCGCGGATCGGCGCCATACCCGAGACCAGCACCAGCTCATCGGCGGACGGCAACTGCATGATCTCACCCTGGGTCAGTAGCGGACGGGCGGTCTCCTGTCGGCTGACCATGACATGGGCGAGCCAGGGTGCGAGGCGATGCCCGGCATAGTTCCGCATCGCGCGCTGCTCGGTGGCGACACCCAGCGCTTCGGAAATGCGCCGCGCGGTATTTTCATCATTGGTCGAGAAAGCGACCCGGACATGGCAATTGTCGAGGATCGCATTATGCTCGCCATAGGCCTTTTCGATCTGGTTGAGGCTCTGGGCGATCAGGAAGGCCCGCACGCCATAGCCGGCCATGAACGCCAGGCTGGTCTCGAAAAAGTCGAGCCGGCCCAATGCAGGAAACTCATCCAGCATCATCAGCAGCTGGTGGCGGCGGGGTTTGGGCGCATCAGTCATCGAGTGCCTCCGTCAGCCGCCGACCAATCTGGTTGAGCACCAGACGGATGAGTGGCTTGGTTCGCGAAATGTCCGAGGGCGGGATGACCAGATAGAGCGAGACCGGATGGGCGGCATCGACCAGGTCGGCGATGCGCCAGTCGCAGCGCGATGTGACCGCCGCGACAGTGGGGTCGCGATAAAGCCCCAGAAAGCTCATCGCCGTGGAGAGCACGCCGCTACGCTCATTCTCCGACTTGTTGAGCACTTCGCGCGCTGCCGAAGCGATTACCGGATGCACCAGCGGGGCCTCGTCAGTGCCGAGATGGTTGGTGGTCATCATCCGGCGGAGCGTGGTGACGAACGGCCGCTGCGGATCGGAGAGGAAGGTCGCAACCCGCGCGAGGCTCTTGTCTTCCTCGGCATAGAGGATGTGGAGGATCGCCCCGACCAGCAAAGAATGGCTGGTCTTCTCCCAATGGTTGCGCCGTTCGAGCGCACCTTCCGGGTCGACCAGGATATCGGCAATATTCTGGACGTCACGCACCTCATGCGCGCCCTTGCGCACTTCGAGCAGCGGGTTGTAGCGGGCCGAGCGGATGTCGGTCGGGTTGAACAGCAGCACATGCGAGAAGCGCGCGCGCCAACCCGCGGTCAGCTTCCAGTTCTCGCCCTTGATATCGTGGATGACCGCCGAGCCGGTCCAGCTGAGCAGGGTCGGGATGACCAGTCCCACGCCCTTGCCCGAACGGGTCGGCGCAAAGGCCATGACATGTTCTGGGCCATCATGGCGCAAATAGCGGTTCTGCAGGCGGCCGAGAAACACGCCGGCATCGCGGCACAGTCCCGCCCGGGCGATCTCTTTGAGCTTTGCCCAGCGCGCCGAGCCATAGGTGGTGACCTGACGCGACTGACGCGCCCGCCAGAGCGAGCCGATGATCGCGGCGACGCAGCCCAGAAACCCGCTGGCACCGGCCAGCATTCCCGCCTTGTCGAAGACCTGCGGGGCGTAGGCCTCATAATGATACCACCAGGGGAACAAGGCCCAGGGCCGGTAGATCGGCAGATCGCCCAGCATGAACCAGGCGACCCCCAGTTGCGGCTGATAGCCGAGCATGGCCGCGGCCCATTGGGTGGCGGCCCAGACGCCCAATATCATGATCGCGAACACGATCAGGATCTGGCCGATCAGCAGCTTGGTGGGGGTCATCGATCCACTCCGGCAAGGACAGGCTTGTCCTGACCGGTCAAAGATTCACACCGAAAGACGTCGGAGCGTTAGGCCCTCCCTGCCGACAGCGGCGGCCCTTGTACCGACAGGGGCGCTCAGGTTGCGGGCGGTTGACTCAATGTTCTTTATTTGTTCTTATTAATCCCATGCTCCGAGTCGATGACGAGATCCTCTCCCTCCACCTTGAAGTGGGCCTGACGACAGCGCCGCCATCGCTGCTGCACGATCTGGCGGAGCGTGACGGGCGCCGCCGGCAGGCGGCCATGAATGCGCTGGTGCAGCAGCTGGTCGAGCGCCTGCGCTGCTTCGATATCCGCGCCGAGCAGGGCGAGGCGCGTATGTCGCGGCACCCCACCCTGTTCCCGCCCGACATGGAGCCGCTCGGATAAACTGAACAGGTCGAACAGCCTCGCCGTCACCGGCAATCGGCTTTGGCGCGCACGGTCGCATGCCTTGCGCGCTTGAAGAAGAGGTGGCAAAATGCCACCTCTTTGCGTAGAGGTGACATATGGCCCAGTCGATCAAGCTTGCCGACGACCTCATGACGATCGTGCGGCGCGAATCCGAATTGCAGAGCCGGTCGGTCGCCGGACAGGTCGCCCACTGGGTACGGATCGGTCGTGCCGTCGAGAAGTCGGGTCATTTCGACCATGCCCGGATCACGGCGGCCTTGTCGGGAACCATCGATACCACTGAACTCACCGACGAGGAAAAAGACGTCTGGCTCGACAGTTTCGTCGAGAAGATGGGGCAAGCCGGATCGGATGAGGATGCCCATTTTGCCCGGCGGCGGCAGCTTGGCCTCGGCGTCGGCCTTGATGCTGCCGGCAACCTTGTGCGTGAGAAGCCCGCGGGCAAAGCGTGACACCGACAATGATTGTCCTTGCCGGGCCAAATGGCGCCGGCAAGTCCACCCTCTATGCAACCCGCGTCGCGCCCAGTTTCGCAGGGCCGTTCATCAACGCCGACATCATTCAGCGCGACGAACTGCGCGATCCCTCACCGCAGGCGTCCTATGAAGCGGCACGCATCGCGTCCTCGCGGCGCGCCGAGCATCTGGCGCAAGGCCGGGATTTTGTTACCGAAACCGTCTTCTCGCATCCCTCCAAGCTTGACCTGATCAATGAGGCCCGTGCCAGCGGGTTTACGGTCATTGTGATGCACGTTGGGGTCGAGACGCCGGACCTCTCCGTAGCCCGTGTCGGAGCCCGGGTCGAAGAAGGCGGACATATCGTCCCGGAAGACAAGATCCGTGCGCGGTATGAGCGCGGCGCGCCCTTCATCCGGGAGGCGGTTCTCCAGGCCGACCGGGGCATGGTGTTTGATAATTCCAGCCTCAACCAGCCACCACGTCCCTGCCTCACATTTGCGAACGGGCGCCTGGTCTTTGCCCTGCCCCATCTGCCGGCGTGGATCAGATCGGTCTATGCAGCAGAGCTGCTCGTTTAAGGCGTGATGAAGCATGCGGTCGCTTCCAGGAACGCTGTCCGGTCCCGTCAGAGGCGGAGCCCCTCGCTGTTCCCGCCGGGCACAAACCTCTCGGACGAACCGAACAATCCGGACATTCTGGACAAAATAAGCCTGGATCGCTATATCTTCCCCTGAAGGAGCGATGGATATGGCGACGCATTTTCCCACGGCTGATGCCCGGGCCGGTTTGCGCCGGTTGGTGGCGAGCGAGGTCAGCGAAGCGCTGACCCGCCAGTCCGGCCTTGCCCGTACCGCGGCCGCCAATACCGCTCAGATCGTTGCCGCTGTGGCCGCCGCCATCATTGAACTACCGCCAGCCCAGCAGAGGCGGCTCAAGGGCAAGAGCGCCGATGTGGCGAGAGCCATTGCGGCGCTGGCGCGTGATGACACGCCTGCCGATCGGATCAGCATCCCCGCCCCTGCTTCAGTTGAAGCTCGCAAAGGCAGCGGTTTTGGGGAACTGGTTGAGTCCGAAGAAGGCCACCAGCGCCTTGCCGCTTATGCAAGCCAGACGCCACTGGAAGACTGGGCCGGACCAGTTGCCGGATCGAGCGCGCTCCATGAGCGCGGGATCGCCCGCTCTACCCTTCATGACTGGCAGAAGCGTGGGCAGGTCATCGCCTTGCTGGCGGGCGCGCGCAAGCATGCGTTCCCGCTCGAGCAGTTTCTGGACGGACGCCCGGTCGAAGGGCTCGCAGATGTGCTGGCCATCACCGGCAATGCGCGCCGGGCCTGGTTGTGGCTGGTCCAGCCTAGCCCCCTGCTCGGCAACAAGCGGCCGATCGACCTGCTCAGGCAGGATCGCAAGGCTATGGTCGTGGATGCGGCCCGGACGGTGTTCGACGCGGCGTGAAGCTGGACGCGGCGATATTGCAGGAACTGGCAGTTGCAATCGATGTGACGGGTTATCTGCGAATTCTGGAGGCGCGTCATCGCACCACGCCGACCGGTCTGGGGCATGGCGAAACCCGCTTTTCGAGTCCGGCCGGAACATTCACCCTGCTCTATGCCGCGCAGGATCTGTCCACGGCGCTGGCCGAGAAGGTCATTCGCGATCGCTTCCAGGGACGCACGAAGCGGGTTCTGCTGCGTGAGGATATTGAAGAACTGGTGGCGGCCAGCCTCGACGCGCTGGCGCCGCTCACCCTGCTTGATCTGCCAGCGGCGCCAGCCGTCTGGGTGTGCCAACCGATGCCGTGCGCGGACGCGCGCAGCAGGCCGGGCGCAGGTTCAGTCAACAGCTTTACGACAGCACAGATTTTGACGGCATCGTCTATATGTCGCGGATCACCAATGCCGAATGTGTGGCGATCTATGACCGTGCGGTCGTGGAGAAGCTTCGTCCCGCCTGCCCCGTCCAGGAGGTCTGCCGGCTTGCTGCGCTTGTCCCGGCGCTGTCCGCGCTCAATGTGCGGGTTTATGATTGAAAGCGATCTTCGCTCTCCAATCATGTCTCTCCCAGGCCAGCGCCCCCACTCTGCTGCCCGATTGACAAAAGGCTGTCCTACTTTGAACAAATAAGGAACATTGTGCGAGAAAGGAGTCTCCACAATGAATGTCGACACATCCATTCTGATGGGCCTGGCTGCCTTGATCTCCAGCCTCGCCTCCCTGATCCGGGCTGTGCGGCGACCGCGAACATGACGCGATGCCCTTGCGCCGGAAATGCCCGGTCACGCATGCTTAACCCGCACATCGCATCATAGGTCTATGTCCACACCCTCCCCTTCCATCATCCTCGCTGTCGCTGCCATCATCGGTGTTGGCGCAGGGGCACTTTGGTCCAAGGTCGACGATCACCAGGCAAAAGCACAATCTGCAGCCATCATTGCGCCGCAGGCCGCGCGCACCTTTGTCTTCTGCCATAGCGGGGGTGGCAGGAACTGTGTGGTCGACGGCGATACGATCTGGATGGACGGCGTGAAGATCCGTGTCGCGGATATCGATGCGCCCGAGACCCACCCGCCCCGCTGCGAACGCGAAGCCGATCTTGGCCGGCGCGCGACGGAGCGTCTTCTGGAACTGGTCAATGCCGGGCCCTTCGAGACACGCACCTTCGACGGCCGCGATGCGGACCGTTATGGCCGGAAACTCCGAATGTTATTGAGAGATGGCCACTCGCTTGGCGATCAGCTCGTTCGTGAAGGCCTGGCCCGGACCTGGTCGGGACGCAGGGAACCCTGGTGCTGACCAGATTCGAGGACCATCGCGCATCAGCAGGCCAGCATGATCGCTGAACAGGAACTCTGGGCTTGCGCCCATCTGCTGTTGCAGCAACATGGCGCCAACGCACCGGCCTTTATTGCCGAGCGCATCGGCGCCCTGGCTATCAAGGGCGATCTCGAGGGGGTCGAGACATGGAAGCAGATCGCTCACCGGATGGACCAGCTGATGACGCAGCCCGGTTCACCCAATTGAAGCAGCGGCTTGGATCGTGGCTGCTGGGGCTGACAGCCTGGATCATCATATTGGCGCTGATCCTGCCTCCGCTCAGCACGGGCTGGGTCTATTTGTTCGGCCAGTAACAGCCCCGTCGCCGCATAAGCGGCTTTACGGAGTGCTCGCTTCTGCTGTAGCGGACAGTCCTGACAGGCAGCTTATGGCTCGGATCAAGGCAAAGCGGACCATCGGCCTAGCGCTACAATATCAGCCATCCAACAACTCCAAGGCTTCACGCCGCCCGGCATGGATGCGGAGCGCAACCTTCGTGCGTTCCGAAAGCTCACCCTTTCCGCATGCCGCAGCCAGGATAAGCTCATGCCCGAGGTCGCAGACATGCGCCGCCGGATTTTCGACGATATCACTGATCAGACCTTGGCGCGTCTCCTCGCGGTCTCGACCAGCATAGACGAGCTCATCTGGTGTCGCTGCCCGCAGAAAAGCTGCGCGCACTATCGAGTCCGTGTAGGTATCGAGCAGATAGTCGGTTGCCTTGAGCACAGTCGACAACGGATGCCGCCGCGGGCCTAAAAGTGGCACGTCAAGCTCTGATACCGTTCGCATAGTTTGAAGCGCGGACGCGACGGATGCAAACACGGCTGCCTGGCTGGCTTCCGGTGGCGCAAAGATCGATCCTTCCTCGAGTTGCAGCGGCGGCGCAAAGCCGTCTTGCAGCAAGGCATCGTGGACCAAACCGCCATCTTTTGCGGCGACAAGCCGCTGTCGTCGCGCGGCAAAAAAGGCCGGAAGTGCGACGCCCCGCGCGACTAGATCGTCATACTGCAGTAGCTCAGCGCACCACGGACAGCCTCGCTCCTGCCAGTTGGGCAGGCACAGCTCGTATGTGGCATCGACCGTGTTGCGGGCAAAGGCAACGGCGTCCTCCGGGCTGCGCCATCCCAGCATCGATTTGGCGTTACGCCAGGTTGCCAGATTGGCAGGTCGGGCGACCGCGACGTGATAATGCAGCCGCGCCTTACAGCCCATTGCGCGCAGCCGCCCCTGATAGGCCGACATCCGCGTTCCGGTGATGAACGCATCATCAAGAACAAGCAGCGCTTCATCGGAACTCAGTCCCAATATCGCCCGTCGGAGCGCACGATTGGCTTCGCGATCCGGACCTTCCTCGTCCAGCACCAGCGTCGAATGTTCATAGTGCTCGACGGCCCCGTCGCCGCTGAGAATAGACGAGGCGAGTCTTCCGAGTTCTCGGGCTGCGTCGTGCTGAGGGGTGACGACAATCGAAGGCCTTGGCTCGAGCGCACGCAACTGCTCGGCGAACCGCTCTCGAAATGGCGCGCATCGCGAAAGCATCTCCGTATCAATGTGAATGGCATTGTGTCGTGTGGGGCCATCGGTCCGGTGATCGCGATGCAAGGACACCAGCCCCGGCTCGGGAAAGATCTCGATGAACGCCTTTGCCTGTTCCGAATGACGAGTGCGGACCACTCGTTCGACGTCATTATGGGTGAGTGGAAAATAGGATCTTGGATCAATCTCGACAATCGTCCGGCCACCTTCCTCGCCCGGCTCGAGCGGCCTGAACTCGGGCGTTCCGGAAATATCGCTGAGCGAAGGAAGGCCTAGGTCCGCCCCCATCTGAAATATCGCGACGTAGGAAAGGCTGAGCTGAAAGTCGCTCATTTCGACCAGATCGTTGAGGACCCCGATCAGCGATCCGGAATGGGTCGCGCTAAGGATACACGCAACTTTTGCAGAGTTTTCCGCTGCCTCCCAATCCATGCTCGCGTCGAGCTCGGCGGATAGCCGGTCCAGCGCCTCCGCGGCGACTGCCATTCGTTCGGTGGATCCATCCTGATATTCGCTAAGCATTTCGACGGGTAAGGGCGCGGTCCCACGTGCATCGCCGACAAGCCCGGCCAGATCGAATGCGATCGATGAGATCGACCAGGTATCAACCAGAATCGCGCTGCAGTCGTGCATATGCGGCAGCAGCCAAAAGCATACGGCGTCAATCGCATGGCGCGAGAACTGGATATTGCCGACCCGCAGGAATGCGCGCGCCAAACGCTGGGATGGCGCGCGATAGAAGCTCCCTGGAATCATTGGCAACAGCGCCCTGCTGCGCTCGACAAGGCATACGAGTTCGCGCTCGCGAAGCGCGTTTAGGATTGCGGTCTCGTCAAGCTCTCTCGATGCAAACGGTGTATCGGTGCCGGCCGGGTTGATATTTGCCGAGAAATGCAAGGCCTCTCCGGAGGTATGCAACACTGCGATCGGCATGTCGGGCATGCGCGCAAAGGCCAAATCCGGTGTCGAACGGGCATCGCGTAATGCGTTGAGAAAGGGGCTGTCGGGTCTCGTGCCAGTCACAGCCGCGGTCAGGTCGCCCGGCAAGAAGCGGTCACGAACGTCGGGTCTGACAACGACGCAGGCAGCCTGCTGCCGTGCATCGGCATGGTCCGTGTATAGAGTCTCGAACATCGCTTCGAGCGATTGACCTGCGGAATGCTGCACCACCAGCACGCAAAGGGCTGCATCTCCGGTTCCGACGGTTGCCGTGAAAACGTGCACCTTGCCCCTCGCTCAGGGCTGCGGCCAAAGGAACTGCCAATGCGTTCCTCTGACACGTCCGCGCGCTCCGTTTGTTGCGACATCAAACATCCGGATTTCGGGCGCTGCGTCGGCGAAGGAAGCTGTCAGCCAGAATTCGCCGGTTCGCAAGGAAACGAATGCCTGCATCTGGTTGGCGGCCCGAAGCGCGCGTTGGATACCAAGCCCGGATGCCGGGTCTATGCCCTTAGAGCTCAAGCGCTCAAAAAGCAGACTGTCCAGCAACTCGCGCCGGTTGCGACTTACATGACTGGCGCCGGCGGACGACGCCAAAAAACCATCTACGATGCCGGGGCCAAAGTCGGAGATCGAGGCTTCGACGATCGCTGAGGCGCCAACCCGTTCGAGATAGGCCCTCACTTCCTCGACGCCGCCATTTCGCTCGGCCAGTTCTTCCGGTCGGTTCGCGACATGCTTACGGACACGAAGCATGCGGCTGCCGGGAATTTTGCGGCCGTGCGGATCACGGCTGCCATGTTCGAGGCCGTTTTCGTGGAGTTCGAACAGGAAACGTCCGACTGCGCCTGCAGGGCCTTCGGAAACCGGATCGATTTGCCGGCGCAGCGCGCCGATCTCGACCAGCTTCCTGAGGTACAGCACGAGTTGAGTGAACATCCGTCGTCGTTCGACCGGAATCGCGCCGCCTCGATCCGACGCCCGCAATCGGGATGCAACGGGAAAATCGGGATCAATTTCGAACAGTGTTCGTCCGCCAGCATGGCCTTGAACAAGGCCTCCATCAAGCGCGATCAACTCCATGATCGTTTGAGTTCCATCGAGCGGCCGGTCGCGCTCAGCCTCCGGCAGAATTTGCGCGGCGGTGCGTAACGCTGCAAGACCGGCCAGCGATGTGGTGAACGGGCTCTCCGAGGTAAGCGCGTTCAGGCCGCGCGCGATAATCGTGGTTGGCCAACTTGCCGTTGCCGAGCCCGACAATATCGCCAGCCAGATATCCGCAAGAATTGGCGTCGACGAAGATGGCAAGCGAAGCTGAACAGCCCTCTCTGCTTCGGGCAGCGCCATCACCCGAGCGTCAAGCGTCGCAAGCTCTGCCTCGATCGACGGAGGCGTGCTGTTTCTCGTCGCTGAGATCGTAACCGGCACCGCCCACTCCTATTTTTTTGCGCCTGCTATCGATTAGCTCGTGGGATTTGCAAAGCCAACAATCTCTGACCCACCTGCGACCGTCACAAGAGCACTAGTTGTCCAGAATGTTAGGGGCATGAGCCGGTGGCACTTCCGGAAAACGGATCAGGGCGCGCTTGGCGCCAACAGTCCTTCCGGCATTCCAGACCTGACGCCTGATGGCAGTGGGTTCAGTTTGAGGCATCTCCATGATTATTCTCCGATGACCAGAATGGCCATTTGAAGAACGCTTTCCGGCTCAAAGCGGGAGAAACGCTGCGAGGCTCCTGACGACCAATACGAGCCATTCGCGAGACCGCATGTGAAGGTCTTCTCCTGCCGGAAGCCGACGTTCGGCCGATCTGGCAACATTCCTGCACGCGCGGCGCTGCCAGTGAAGCTGTCAAATTATGGCCTCGGCGCTTCCCTAAAGTGCAATCTCGGCTGATCGAGTCCTTCGTGCTCGAAGTGACGGCCCGTTCGGCGGCCAGCGTACTGGCATTCAGCCCAACACGCCGGCCTTGTTCTATCGCAAGTTGCGCCAGCCGGCCGCTGACCAACTGACGCATGTCGAGCATGAGATCTTCGACGGTTCGGTGGAGCTGGACAAGAGCGACTTCGGCGGCGGACGTGAGGGCAAGCGTGGTCGCGGCGCAGCCGGCAAAGTCATCGTGACATCGGTGTCAAACCGCAGCGCGCCAGCGTCGCTGCCTGAGACAACGCCGTCGGGAACCGGCCTCGGTCAGAGGATGCCCTTGCTCCCCACTTTGTGAACCGCTGCAAAAAACCGTATGCTCACCCGGCTTCAATCCGGAAAAGTCGAACCTGATCCGGTTTTCCTACTCGAGACGGAGCCCACATGGTCACCATGCAAGCCATCGAAATCACCCGCCCTGGCCCAGCGGACACACTGCAGCCAACCGAACGCACGATCCCGCGCGCGGGACCGGGCGAAGTGCTGATCAAGGTCGCGGCCGCCGGCGTCAATCGCCCGGATGTCGCCCAGCGCCAGGGCAAATACCCCGCACCGCCGGGCGCATCCGACCTGCCCGGACTGGAAGTGGCCGGCGAACTGGTCGAGGGCGACTTCGGCGGCGACAACCCGTTCGGTCTCAAGCCGGGTGATGCCGTCTGCGCGCTGCTAACCGGGGGCGGCTATGCCGAGTACGCCGTAGCGCCGCTGCTGCAATGCCTGCCCGCACCCAAGGGGCTGACGCTTATCGAAGCGGCGGCGCTGCCGGAAAACTACTTCACCGTATGGAGCAACGTGTTCGATCGCGGGCGCCTTGGCGTCACCGAAGATGGCATTCCCGAATCGCTGCTGGTGCAGGGCGGCTCCAGCGGTATCGGTGTCACCGCCATCCAACTCGCCCGGGCGTTCGGCCACCGCGTGTTCGCCACCGCAGGCAATGCCGAAAAGTGTGCGGCCTGCGAAAAACTGGGGGCCCACGCCATCAACTACCGCGAGCAGGATTTCGTCGAGGAGGTGCAACAGCACACCGACGGCCGCGGGGTGGACGTGATCCTGGACATGGTGGCCGGCGACTACGTGGCCCGCGAACTGGGGCTGCTGGCCGAAGAGGGCCGACTGGTATTCATTGCCGCCTTGGGTGGCAGGCAGGCCGACATCGATGCATTGCTGATCATGCAACGGCGGCTGACCATCACCGGTTCCACGCTGCGGGCGCGCCCCATTGCCTTCAAGGCTGCGGTGGCCCGCCAACTGCACGAGCGGGTGTGGCCGCTGCTGGCATCCGGCAAGGCCCGCCCGGTGATCCACCAGGTTTTTCCGGCGCGCGAGGCGGCCAGAGCGCATGCGCTGATGGAAACCAGCGCGCATATCGGCAAGATCATGCTGCAGTGGTAGCCGCAGGGAGTGCTGCCCTCCCTCCTCCCTCCATCCACGGCCCGAGAGGTGGAATTACGCGCTCGCAGGTGAGGCCAGGTCACCTGAGCGATCGTCAGTGCCCAAGCCGAGGGAGTTAAGGGGCCGTCAGCCGACAGCCGCTGGGCGACCCATCGGCTCGTCCGCCCGTGAAGTTAAAATCGGTCCTGAGATGTGAATGGCTCGCTACCAAACGGGGGGCATGTTCAGTCGGCGGGCTATGTCGCTCCGCGAGGCTGCAGGCGATAGCGCGACACGGCGATCACACCGTAAACGATGGTGAGCAGTGCGAGATTGATCAACGCACCACGCTGCTCGGCCAGCGTCGCGCCCATCTGGTTGACGCCAACCATCAGTTTGATTCCCGGCGTCGTCGGCAGGAGGTGCGCCAGCAATGCCAGCCAGTGCGGCGTCGCCTCGCTTGGCCAGGACAGACCGGACAGGAAGAAGATCGGGACCGAGGTGACGATCCACAACTGGAGCGGGCGCTCACGCGTGCGGAAAAAGCTGGCGAGGGCCAACGCGCCGGCGACCGTCGCGGATAGGAACAGCGCGGCGGACACGGCCAGGGTCAACGGATCGGCGGCCGCGCGCGGATAATCCTGAAACCAGAAAACGAAACCGGTGAAATAGGCGATATTTGCACACCCGATGACGAAAAAGGCGAGCGCGATGCCGAGCAGGGTGCGCGGCGCGAAGCTGGGTGGCCCCTGGCGCTCTCGCATTGTTGCCGCAAGCATGGTGAGTCCCATCAACAAGGTCTGCTGGATGATGAGAAAGGCGACGCCGGGGAAAATCGTGCTGCCATAGCCCTCGCGCGTGTTGAACAAGGGGCGCTGGATCATCGCCAGCGGGGCGGCGGCCGGCGCCCCGCTGGCCATCGCCTGGGCAACCGCGGCGTCGCGCCCGATCGCCCCCAGCGCCGCGCCGACACCGGCAAGCGCGGTCGAACTGCGCAGCAGATAGGCGCCGTTGCCATAGAGCGCGACGGTCCCTTGATCGCCGGACAGGATGCGCTGCTCAAAGCCTTGCGGGATCACCACGATCGCGCTGACCCGCCGTTCCTCCAGCCAGCGCAGCGCGACGGCGGGGGACGGCAGCCGCGCGACCACTTCCGCCTGTTGCAGCGCCCCGATCCGCGCCTCCAGCGATCGGCTGGTGGCGCTATGATCCAGATCGACCACCGCCACCGGCATCCGCACGGGCACTTCGCCGGAATAAGCGGTGGGGTAGAAGAAGGAATAAAGCAGGCACGAGCCGATCAGCAGCACCAGCACCGAGCTATCGGCAAAGATCGCGCGGAAAGTGGCGAGGAAGGCGCGGCCGATCATCGCCGCCCCCAGCTCTGCGGCCGGCGTGCCGCCGCCAGGTAAAGCGGCAGCCCGATGCCTGTGCCCACGATCAGGAAGGCGAGCAGGACAAGCAGTTGCCCGGCCGATTGTATCGCGGGCGTCCCCATGCTCCATTGTTCGGACAGCAGCTTGGCGAAGGCCGAATAAGGCAGGAGCGCGCTCCAGATCCGGGCAAAGCCGGAGGCGGATTCGATCGGGAAGATCGCGCCCGCAAAGGCGAAGGAGGCGCCCGCGTAAAGCCCGGCGATCGATAAGGTCCTGCCCATCGACAAGGTGAGCCCGACGATCAGCAAGGTCACGCCGATATAAGCGAGGTACATGACGACATAGCCGATCAGCAGCAGCATCACGCTGCCGGCGACGGGCCAGCCGCGCAGGCCGGCGAGATAGCCGGTCGCCAGCAATCCCCAACCGGTGAAAATTGCCAGATATAGCGTCACCTTGCCCGCCACCGCGGCGATCGCCCTCCGCCGATCCTCTCCGCCGATCCATGCGCCGATCGTGCCGTCGCGCAACTCGCGGCCCAATGCGCTCGCGACGGCAACCATGAAGATCAGGTGCAGCAGCGCGGGGTGGATCAGTGCCACGAGTTGCAATTCGTAGCTGCCCTGCGAATTGAACAGGATGGTGCTCTGCGCGGCAACCGGCGGCGGGCGCACCTGGTCCGGCCCGGCGATGGCGGCGGTCTGCTCGGCGGCGAGCGTCCCGGCATAGGCCTGCACAACTGCGCCAATCTCGCGCAGCGCCGCCCCCGAAGCGGTCGAATAGCTGGCATTGTAAAAGGTGGTGATGCTGCCGGTCGTTCCGCGCAGCACCGCGCGCTCGGTGTCCGCCGAGATCAGCACGACCGCATAGGCACGGTTGGAGCGCACGATCCGTTCGGCCGCCAGCATATCCGGCACCCGGGCTACGACACGCAGCCCCGGCGCCGCATCGAGTCGGCGGGTCAGTTCGCGGGCGACGGCGGTGCCGTCCTGATCGACGACCGCGATCGGCAGGTCGTGCATCACGCCTGCGGAAAACTGGATTGCCACCACTGCCATCAGCAGCAACGGCACCCAGGTCAGCAGCGCGCGATCCCAGAAACGGGTGGCGAGGAAACGTACTTCCCGACGAAGCGCGCTGCCGAATGCGCCCCCCATCCTGTTACGCCGGCCAGTCGAACAGCACGGTCATGCCCGGCCGCAACGCTGCGATTGGCGCGACGGGCACAACGCGAACCTCAAAGCTCTTGATATCGAAGCCGCTCGATTGCCGCGTCGCCCGCCAGGTCGCGAAGTCGCCAGCCGGCGCCGTATAGATCACGCGGAAGCGCGCGTGCATATTGCCCAGCGCGGGGATCGTACCGTCCAATTCCTTGCCGCGAGCGAGGCCGTGGAGTTGATCCTCGCGCACGTTCAATGTCACCCATGGATGCGCGGTGTCGGTGAGTGTGAACACTGGGAAGCCCTGCGGCACCAGTTCACCGGGTTGAGCGAGCCGCTTGCCGATTTCGCCATCCGCCGGCGCAATGACGCGGGTTTCGTCGGCCGCCGCCTGCACTTCCGCCACTGCGCCACGCGCCTGCTGAACCTGGCCGCTCGCCGCCCTTTTGTCCTGCGGTCGTGCGCCGGCCAGCGCGAGATCATATTGCGCGCGCGCCGCCTTGGCCTGCTCGGCGGAAGCCACGGCATTGGTGCGGGCTTCGTCCGCTTTCTGACCGGCGAGCACACCCTGTTCATAGAGGCGCTGGGTGCGCGCATAAGTGGTCTGAGCAAGCTCGGCGGCGGCCTGTGCACGGCGCCATTGCGCCTCCGCCGCGCGGATATCCTCCGGCCGCGCACCTTCGTCCGCCTTGCTTTCCACCGCTTGGGCCGCAGCGAGAGCGCCGCCCGCCTGTTCGGATTTGGCGGCCACTTCGGGGCTGGCGATCGTGTAGAGCAATTGCCCCGCCTTCACCGGCTGACCCTCTTCGACATGGAAAGCGGCGATCCGGCCGGTCACCTTGCTGCTGATCCGCAGCGTGCGCGCATCGACCATGCCCTGGATCTGATCGGGTGCGGGGCGGTAGCTGAGCCAGAGGCCGAGCGCGAGCAGTGCCGCTACGATGAGAGCCGCGAATATGATAGCTATAGGTGGACGGCGTGCCGTGGAGGCGGGCGGGTCAGCGGAGTCCTGCGCGTCGAACGGCGCCGGTTCCTCGGCGGGCGTGGCGATCGGCGCGGGGGCCTCGGCCGGGGCGGGAGCTTCGGTGGGTGGCGGCGCGTCATCGCGCGTGGTGTCAGTCATGGGATCACCTTGTCGGCGCGTGCGAGATAGTCCGGCATCTGGTCGATCTGCCCGCTCAGGCTGAGCAACCGGGCGAGCGCCTGCACATAGTCGTTCGCCGCCTGCGCGCGCTGGATGCGGGCCCGGCCGCGCCCGAGTTGCGCGTCGATCACGTCGAGCGACGTTGCCTGCTGCTCACGATAGGATAGGGTCTGGAGGCGTACATTTTCGTCCGCCGAGGCCTGCGCGCTGTCAAGTAGCAGGAAGCGCTTGCGCGCCGCCTCCACGTCGTTCCACGCCTTGGTCACACCGATGTCGATCTGGGTACGCGCCTCGCGCAGCCCGGCATCGGCCTGCGCCACCGTCGCGCGCGCGGCCTCCACTTGCTGCTGCCGGCCCGCGCCGGACATCAGCTTATATTTCAAGCCGATACCAACCGACCAGTCGGGATCGGTGAGCAGCGAATTGCGTCGGTCGAAATTATATTGCCCAAAGCCGTAGATGGTCGGCCGGAGCTTTGATTGCTGGATCTTCACGCCGGCCTCCGCCTGGTCCTCCAGCGCCCGCAACCGGGCGAGCTGGGGATGTGTCTCCAGCGCGGCGGCCTTGAACGTGGCGAGCGGCGCGAGCGGCCGCGTATCGACCCCGAGCGGACTGATCGGGCGCACCCCCGCCGGCGCGCGCAGTATTCCGGCGAGCGCGGCATTGGCGGTGGCAAGATCGGCGATCGCCTGTTCATAGTCACGCGCCGCGTCGTCGCGCGCGACCTCCGCCTGCAAGCGTTGCGCACGGCTGATGAAGCGTGCCTGTTCGAGCTTCACCGCGTCGGCGACGTGCCGCTCGAGGCCATCGAGCACATCGCGGCGGATGCCAAGCGCGCGCTCGGCAAGCTGTTGCCCGTAATAGGCCTGGACAAGCTGGACGAGCGCATCGTCGATCGCAATGTCCCGATCCGCCTTTGCCTGCGCGACCTGGGCGCGTGCGCCAGCCTGCGTGCCACTGATCTGCCCGCCGGCGTAGATCGGCAACGTGGCCGTGACGATCGGCCGTGTGCTGGTGCGTTCCTGCCTGAACTTCAGCGGATCGGGGATGCCGAAGGCTTCCGCCACAGGTGCCAGCGAGCCGAGAGGCAGATAGAGCGTCTTTTGATATTCCAGCAGTTGCGCCTCGATATCGACATCGGGGCGGCCGAGCGTCCGGGTAGCGCCTTCCTGTGCCTCCTTGCCGCGCAAGTTCGCGACAGAAGCCTCGATCGCGTCGGATCGGTGGAGCAGCCGCTCTTGCGCAGCACCATAATCAAGCGGAAGCGGCTGCACCTCCTGCGTGAACGCCGGCGAGGCGAAAGCCACCATGCAGAGCATCGACCATGGCAAAACGCGCATCGGCAGTATCTCCAGCTACGTAGCCCGATTGATGCCGATTTTTGTCCGTGTAAAGAGTGATTTCGCATGTGGCAGGCTCCGCACGACCGGCATGAAGCTGAATGATCAGCTCTCTGGTGCGCGGAGAGCAGGTCCCGGATTCAGTACGTTCCTTCTGTTTTTAAGAATGGATTGGGTGAGGCTCGACTTGGGTGAGAGGCGCATTTCTGAATGAACATTGAAAGATTGGCATCGGCTACCTCACGTTTTCTGCCGCGTGCTTCTGGACAGCAAATCGACCAGATCTTGCTAGTTTCGGGGAATAACATCGGCAAATTATCGAAACTCCTGCCGAAAGCCGCCGTTCTTCGTGCGCTTGTGAATGGCGGGTAAGTCCCGGTTCCAGACGCCCCAAGGTCACTCACACCCGATGCCATCGCCATCGCGATCAAGCCGTCGGCTGTAACCAGGGTCATCGGCATAAACCGGTGCGGCTCCTGCAGCGCGTGCTGCCGCGCAATTGGGATAATAAGTATCGCTGAACGCGGATGACCTACGTCGCGTGCGCCTGTCGGGACTATCGTTGCGGCCATTGCCGGAACCACTCGACAGAAAACTTTGCACGGGAGCCGCTGGAACAACCGGCTCACGCACAAGGCTTTCACCCAGGAAGGTGGCCGATACCCAGCAATGCGGGTCGCCCGAGATCTGGGTCCAGCCCATTTGTTCGTCCAGGATCTCGACCCGATCATTGCGGGCCAGACTGCGTAAAACCGCGGCGCGCGGCGAAGGCGTTTCCCGACAGTTGAGCGAGCGGGCCTGCACATATTTCTGCGCACGCACCGGCACCGCATTTTCGCCCTGCATTGTGACCTGTTTCGACGAGCATTGCCCAATGACGATCAGGCCCAGCACGATCGCAACGATCCACCCCATGCTGCCGGCCTGAGGATTCATCGTTCCCATCACACGTCCCCCTCTCCCCCCTCAATCTGCCCGCCCGTTCGACGCCTGTCCATGATGGACGCACATGGCTGCAATCCTCACGAAATCCCCGGCCCGCTGCGCTGCCGCCCGATCGTCCAGTTGATACCGCCCTCGCGCATGATGCCCGACACGCTTTTGCCGATCTGCCGCTCCAGCACCGGCCGCCAGGGCACCAGGGTAAAATCACGCGACCGCTCGATCAGCGCATGACGCCCACTCACCATCTCGACCGGACGCACCAACCGCCCCTCAATCAGCGCGCCGTTCTGGGCCTCCACAAATGGCCGCCCCAGCTCGTCCGATAGCTGCCCGGCAACCCGCAACAGTTCACGCCGCTGAAGCGTCGCCAGAAGGTTGCGCCGATAGACCGTCCGCCCTTCCTGCTCTTCGGCCAGCCCCTCGGCGACCAGCCATTGCCGCCGCGCCGCTTGCGCAACCCGTACCTCATGCCCAAACCCGGCATCACGAACCGACGCTGGCGCCTCCGCGACCAGATCGCGATCGAGCCAGGTCGCGGCCTCCATCGTCGGGAGCCTCTCGACCGGTATTGAGGACAGGGTTTCGAGGGTGATGGGGTGATCGCGGCGCTGCCGTGCTTCGAACTGCTCGACCTTATCGAGATGGTCCGGTGTGATGATCCAGGCGCCGTCCGGTTCGCGTTCGATGCTGCGCATGCTCTTCCGCATCACTTCCAGCCTGCGGACATGGGTTTGCGCAAAGGCTTCGCGCGCTGAAGGATCATGCTGCAAATGCGCATCGATCGTATAACGCCCATCATTGGCGGCAGCGACCGCGACGATGGTGCGATCGACCGGTCGCACACCGCCCCCGCGCGGTGATATCTGCACGATCGCCTGATCCGGGATCGGATCTACCCCATCGCCTTTGCCGATCGCGACATAATGAGTGCGCCCGTCGATCCCGTCGACCAGCAGATAATGGCGGTCGGCATGTTCATCGGCGAGGCCACGCAGGAGGACCCGCCCGATCAAAGGCGCGGCGCCCTCGGCGGGGGGATCATAAATGACCCGATCCGCCGGCGACCGCGCCAGTTTCCCCGCGCTGAGGTCACGCTGCATGGTGCGGATGATATCGCCGCGCTCGCCGGCACGCCGCAACAGGTCCGCAAGGTCGGGCGCAAGCCGCCAACTCTCCCCGCCCATAGGAGTAGCCAGTCCCATGCGGCCGAGCTTCTGCAAACGCCCGACGCGCAGCGACTGCTGGAAGGGATCGGCATCGCTGGCCCTGACCAGGCGCGCCGGCCCCATGTCGCGGAGCAAGCGCCGGTCGATCGCGGTCAGCCGCTCTGCCTGCACATCGCTGCGCAGCCGCTGCTCGATCTCCAGATCGGTGCGCGGTCCCAGATCGAGGTTCACAATATCGGTTGCTCGCTCGCGCAGGCCATGGGCAATATAATCCCGCGCAATCACCAGATCTTCGCCGCGATCATTTTTGCCGCGCAACACGACATGGCTGTGGGGATGAGCGGTGTTGAAATGATCGACCGCCACCCAGTCGAGGCGAGTGCCGAGATCCTGCTCCATCTGCTGCATCAGCCGGCGCACGAACGGTTTCAGGTCGGGATATTGATCGCCATCCTCGGGTGAGACGATGAAACGGAACTGATGCCGGCCGTCGCAGCGCGCAAGGAACGCCTTGCCGTCGGCGGCATCGCGATCTGCGCCATAAAGCGTGCCCGCCTCCCCCTCGCGCGTCACGCCGTCGCGCTGGATATAATGGAGGTGCGCGCGGGCTCCGCCCAGCCCCTTTCCGCCCAGCCTGACCGGGCGCATCTTGACGATCACCCGGCGCGACCGGAAGGCGCCTAGGCGATCGCGGCCATGCAGCACCCGCGCGACGCTGGCGCCGCGCCCGATCCGGCTGCCATCGAACCTGCCCCGCCGGCCGGTCTTCAGGCCCGCCCGCTTCGCGGCTTTCACGACCTTGTTCGCATAGCGCGGTTCCTGACCGCGTCCGTTGATCCGGCCAAGGCGAGGTTCGAACTCATCGTCGCGCATCGTGGCGCCCTTCCGCTGCGAAAGTGACGCTCCCCGCTTATGATCTTGGCATGGCCGGGCGTTCCGGCAAGGTGTCTCGCAAACGTATCCCAAAAACCGCAGAAAAGCGTCTTTTCCGGCACCCTGTCTCGCGCGCAAAAGGCCTATCTCGTGAAATCCCTCAAAAAAGGATGTGCAGACAATCACTTACAAAATCGCGAGAGTTTGTTTCTATCTTGCCCTCCGCGCTATCCTCCCTCCCCTGCCCCTCATCAGCTGCTCGCCGTCCCTGCCCGTTCCCCGCCGCCCTCCAGAAAAGAGCGCAGCGCCGTCACGGCACCACGCTCCGAAGCCCCAAAAAAGCAGGCCGGCTTATCGCCGACCCACCTTGCGTTCAGTGTCCCGGTCGCGCTGCTGTTGCGCCTGCGCCGCCTCCAGGTCGGCTGCGATCTGCCGCCGTTCGGCCGGGTCGTCGCACCAGGACAGCTCCGCGCGCAGTTCCTCGACATGCTGTTCGATCGCCATGTTTGCCTCCTGATCTGGTGAAAGACAGGAGCGTCGCCTGGCAGGGATTGGAGCGGGTCAAGGAGCGCGCAGCGCCCGCGAAGCGGCGATGGGGGTCACGATTTTTGGCGGGCGAGCCGCGCAAAATCGGCCGCACCAACGCCGCGCCGCCCGCTAAAAATGGTGGGGCCCCGTCGTCCTTGAGGCGCTCCGATCGCTGCCGGATCATGGGTCCATGCTGAGCGGATATCTCCCTTCCGGGATGGCGCTGCCGGTGCCGTCGCGCGCCTCTACGACCGCCCATATTGCGCAGCATCGCCGCAAAGATGCCCCGCGCCTGGCATGAGACGCGGGGCCGATCGGTCAGTCGTTGGGGTTCCAGATGATGGCGAAACTGTCGTCATCATCCTGCCCGGCGGCCCGGCCGAGATTGGCGTAGATGGTGCGGGCACCCAGTTCCGGCGCGGACATGGCGAGCCGAATATATTCGTGCTGCGAGACCTCGCCGGTGCGGATCCAGCCCCCGCCAAGTTCGACGCCACCGGCCAGCACCCGATAGTCGGGCTGCTCGCCGGATTTGTGGCGATTGGGGATCAGTTCGATATCGGCGCGGATCGACAGGGTGCGCAGCTGGCCCTTGAAGGTTCCGTCGCTCTGGCGTTGCACATAACCGATGGCAGGCATTGTCCGTCTCCTTGAACGCGCGCCCGAACCCGATTGTCCGGGCGACGGGCGGCCATGAGGGACGGCCTTGAGGGGCTTTCGCGAACCGTCAGGCCGAAGCGGCAGCGGAGGACCGGAGCGGCGGGCTGATGTGGAGCGCAGCGGCCGCGAGGAGACCGCCGCAGCGCAGCGCAGGCGGGCGGGGACATCAGTTTGCCGCGATGGTTTCGCGGGAGGCCCGGCCGTCCCAGGTCGCGCGTCCTTCGCCGGACAGTCGGGCGGGCACCGGCTGTTTCATGGACGGGATGATGCCGATGACGCGATGCGCAAGACAGACAGGAACACGAGCCCGGCAGCGACAAACCGCTCGGCTATTCGTCCGATACGGACCGGCCCGCCGCCCCTCGACGGTGCGGCAGGCGCAGCGATCAGCTGGCGGGCGCGTCGGCCTTTTTGGGGCGCCCGCGCTTCGGCGCGGCAGCTTTGGGCGTGGCTTTCGGCTTGGCGGCGGCGCGGCGCGCGGGCCTGGCCGCAGCCTTGATCGGCGTTCCCGGGGCGGGAGCGACAGCGGCCACCGGGACCGCCACACGCGCGGATCGGCCCTTCTGGCCCAGACCCAGACGCTGGGCGACCTCGCGGCGGTGCGCTGAATAATTCGCCGCGACCATCGGATAATCCGGCTTGAGGCCATAGCGTTCGCGATACTCGGCCGGGGTCAGGCCGTGCGACGCCAGATGCCGCTTGAGCGATTTGAGCTTGCGGCCATCGATCAGGCTGACGAGATAATCGGGTTTCACCGATGAGCGAACCGGCACGGCGGGGATATACTCAACCACTTCTTCGGCAGATGCACTGGCCGCACCGGTCGACAGTTCACCAATTGTAGCGTGCATCGATTTGAGGAAGGCCGGCACCTCTTCGGCCGTGGCGCGAACATTGGGATTGCCGAGCCAGGCAATGGTGAGTTCGGTGGCCAGTTCGACCGCATTGAGACCATCGGCTGCCTGTTCTTCCGCCATGGAATATCTCCTGTCGTGGACGGGCCATGGCTAGAAGCGCAATCAATCCTCGTCAAATCAAGATCGGATAAAGAGAAGATCAGACCGTGCCGCCAGGCCGCGACAGCGGCGCGCGGCACGGCCGATTTTTTGAGGAACAGGGGCGACGAACCGGTCGCCGCCCCTCATTCGGTCAGGCCGCCTGGCGCTCCGGCGCGATGACGTCCGGTGCTGGCAAAGCGATCAGCGACGCGGCCGTGTCCGGCCCGCTTGCGGCGCACGCCGCCTGCACGCACAGATGCGCGTCGACCATGCCGACACCGCCGCGCTGTGTGTAGGCCGAGGGCGGGAACGCCATCCAGCGCGGCACCCATCCTGCCACTTTGGCGCGGTCATTGCTGCCATCGAGATAATCGCGGATGATGCGTTTGAGGGTCTTGCCGCTTTCCTTGGCATTGGCCTGCGCGATGCTCTCGCCGGCCACCTCCGCGACGATCGCGCCCAGCACTTCCCGGTCGCGCAAACAGTCGAAAAACGCCTCGTCCGCCTGCCAGTAAAGCGCCATATCGAGGCCGAGTTCGCTGCCGACGACCTCCACAGCCGCGCTGCCGCTCGCCAGCGTCTCGCCCATGAGAATGACGATCACGTCCAGCAACGCCGCGTCGGTGAGAGGCAGCAGCCGCAGGACCAGACCGGCCAGCCCCTGCCCCTCATCATGGCCGCCCAGCACGGTCGGCTCCTCGGGCGAGAAACCGAGCAGCGCCAGCACGGCGCGGCGCTTTGCATCAAAATCCGCTTCGGCCCGGCCGGTTTCGACGCTCTCGCGCACCGCCTCATTACGCGTGGTTTGCGGCTCGGGGCGTATGGTCCAGAGCGGCGATCCGGCAATGACATGGGCAACCATCAGGCGCAGGGCCAGCGCGGGATGATCGGTGAGCGCGGCGCGCACCGCAGCATGGCGATGCAGGTCGAGATAGGTTTGCATCGTCCCGGTAATTTCGGGACGGGCGACCTTGCCACCCACCTCCACCGCTTCGCCGCGCTCGAGCCGCCGGGCTTCCTTGGCGGTCACATAGCCTTCATGAAAGACCACCTCGCCGCTGTCGCGCAGTTCGATATAGACGCGTCCGCCCTTGCGCTTGGGAGCCTTGCGATATTCCCAGACCGAGAAATACTCATTGGTCGGGATCAGCACCACATCGGGCCATCCGGCATCAAGATAGGCCTCCTTGCGCGCGGCGATGGCGGCGTCCTGTTGCATCCAGAAGGCATCGGCATCGGCAAAATAGCGCTCTTCGCCGAACAGGTCGGCAACGATGGCAAGGCCACTCTCCTCCACGTCGAACAGGGCATGATCGACGCGGATCGACTGGCCGCCGAACAGCCATGCTTTGAGCTGATGGCCGGTCGGACAATCATGATCGGCATCGTCGAACAGCGCCAGCCATGCCTTTTGCTGGCTCTTGCTGGCCAAAGTGAGGTGGCGCACGGTGGCACGGTCGATCTGCTCGCGGCGATAGAGATCGCGGATGCGCGGCAGCAAATTGCCGAGCGCAAGGATGCGCCGCACCATCAGCTCGGGCAGTCCGAACGTCTCGGCAATCTGCTCAAGGCTGCGCCCCTGTCTGGTCAGCCGCACGAACGTCTCCCAGCGGGTGACCTCATCGGCATCAAGCCGCGCCATATTCTCGATCATCGAGGCTTCGATGGCGTCGGCATCATCGCCCTCGTCGAGAATGGCGCAGGGCAAGGGCTCGGCCTGCCCGGTCTCGGTCGCGACGATCTGCGCGGCGGTGAAGCGGCGCGCGCCCGCGATAATCTCGAACAAGTCGGCATCGGGGACCGGGCGAACGAGGATCGGCATGAGAATGCCGCGCTTGCGCACAGTGGGCAGCAGGTCGGACACGTCCGGAGCCTTGCGGCCAAAGCGCATATTGGCCTTGCTGATCGACAGCTTGCCAAGATCGATAAAGTCGAGTTTCATGACATCACTCCTAGCGAGGGCCGGTCCGTTCTTGCTTTGCGGTGAGTGGCGGACCGGCTTTAGTCAGCGGCGAAACGCGCCGCGCGTCATCCGCGCCCCTCATCATCGGGAGGGAGCGGAAGTCCGGACGGGCCGCTTTGGCGAGGCCCTGCGCGCGTGCGCAGCGCCTGCTCGGCGGCGATGATGCTGCCATGGCGGCGTGCAATCTGCGCATAAACAGTGAGCGGGGCGCATCCCGCAAAACACAGGTCGCGCTCGATGCGCAGGCCGAAGGGCAGGCGCAGGCTGGCCAGTTCGGACAGGCTGAACGCGCCCAGTTCCGGGCAACCAAAGCCGAGATCGGCAAGGCCGAACAGCGTGTCGCCATCGGCATCAAGCTCGCTGGCCAGCCATGTCGCCGCGCCAAGCGGATTGAAGAATTTGACGACCGGAACCGGGTCCGGCTCGCTCAAACCAGATTGGAGCGCCTCATGATGGGCGGCGGCATTGGCGCGCAGGGCCGCGCGCAGGTCCGGGGTGAGGAGGATCATGCCGCCGCCCTCCCCCTGTCGAGCTGCGCGGCCGGTTCGGCATTGGCCTGCGCCTCGTCATAGCGAGCGAGCAGCCAGTCGGCGGCCTTGCTGGCGGCGCTGGCCGCGCGGAAAATAGCACGGCTATCCTCACGCAGCACGCCCAGCCATGAAGCGAGATAATCGGCATGGCGCACGGTGGGCACGATGCCGAGCGCGGCGCACAGGAACGCGCTGCCCATTTCCGCCACATATCCTGACAGTCCAGCCCAAAATGGCGGTTGGAAGGTGAAAAGCATCGGTTGCCTCCTGCACTGCCCAAAAACCTCATGGCCCCCGCCGAGGCGGGGGTGGGCGGCGAGAGCGACCGGAGAGGCCCGCTGAAGCGGCGGGCTGCACCCGCAGGGGCGAAATGAAATGGAGCAGCCCGGCGAAGCCGAGGCTTGCAGCGCGCCGTGGCGGGCCTAGCAGGGAGCGCCGATCACTCCCGCATCGAGGGAGGCCCAAATAACAGCGCCGCCGCGCCAGCGGCGTCCGCAATATGTCGGACGGACCTGTCTGACCGTGGCTCTGGCTGGTTCCCGGGCTGCCCGAAAGCGTTATCGCGCGGGGATAGTGTGCTATGGCTGCTCAAGATTCCGCGGGAGTTGAATGATGAAGATAAGCGCGCGCAATCAGATCGCGGGAACCGTCCTGTCCGTAACGCCTGGTGCGGTGAGCGCTTCGGTCAAGATCGACATCGGCGGCGGCAACATCGTCACGTCGAGCGTGACCAACGAAGCCGTGGCCGATTTCGGCCTTTCCGTTGGCGACACGGTGACGGTCATCGTGAAGGCGAGCGACGTCCTGATCGGCAAGTAGTCGATGGTCAGGAAAGGGGCTCTCAAGCTCAAGGCGCAGATATTCTGCAGTGATCAGCCTGCCATCGGTCCGGGCAAGGCCGATCTGCTCGAAGCGATCGACCGCGAAGGCTCGATCGCGGCCGCGGGCCGCGCGATGGGGATGAGCTATCGCCGGACCTGGATGCTGGTCGACACCATGAACCGATCCTGGAAGGACAGGCTGGTCGAGACGACGAAGGGCGGCGGGCCATCCAAAGGCGCGCGGCTGACCGCTTGCGGTCGAGCGGTGCTCGATGCCTATCGGGCGCTCGAGCAGCAGCTTGCGGATGCCGCTGCCGCAGGTAGCCTCGGCACGCTCACGGCGCTTCTGCTGGACGCGCCAAGAGAGCCGGCCGAACATGCACGATCGATACCGGCAGCGAGGAACTGAGCCTCAGAGCTTTCTGCCGCATGCCTTCATCGGCAACGCGAAGCGTCGGTCCGTGACGAAACGCTGATCGGTCAAGGATCCCAGAAAGGCGACGATGTCGGCGATATCAGTGGCCGATAGATCGTCGACCGGCGCAACAGCACCATGGCGCTGAATAGAGTCGATCAGCGTCGGGCTCTCGCCATCGTGCATGTAGGGGCTTGTCAGGGCCACGTTGCGCAGACCCGGCGTACGGAATCTGCCGTCGTCCGCAGCGACACCCGTCACTTCTCCGAGGCCCCGATCGGTGCTCCGTGCTGGAACGCCGAGAGCATGAAAGCGCTCGTCGGTGAAGTTGGGTCCGCTATGGCAGCTCGCGCACCGGCCTTGCCCGTAAAACAGGTCCGCGCCCCGCTTCGCCGCCGGCGCAATCGCGCCGCTGCGTCCCCAACGGTAGCGATCGAATGGGGTGTCGAATGCGATCATCGTGCGCTGGAATGCCGCAAGCGCCTTTGCCACCGTCGACATGTCGATCGCGCCGTTCACCTCGGGAAACGCGATCCGAAACATCCGAGCGTAGCAGGCATCGTTGGCGAGCCGCCGAGCGATCTCGGCTTCCTTGCCCTTCAGGCCCATCTCAACCGGATGCTCGCCGAGCACCGGCACGGCGACCTGCGCCTCCAGGCGCGTCAGGCGGGGGTCGGCCCAGGTGAGCATCGCCGCATAGCCGACGTTGGCGAGTCCGGGAACATTGCGGCGGCCGGCATCGCCATGCACGCCGGGCCGGGTGCGATTGTCGTCGGCGAAGGCGTGCTTCTGAGAGTGGCAAGTGCCGCAAGACATGGTGCCGTTGATCGACAGGTCGGCCTCATAGAATAGCCGCCGGCCCAGTTCGACCTTGGCCGCGGTCATCGGGTTGTCGGCCGGGACCGGGGGCGGCGCGACGCCCGTCGGAAGATGCCAGCGCCATTGCGATGAATGGACAGCTGCGGTCGTCAACGCAGCCGCCGCGATCGCCAAATATACACGCGCGATGCGGCGCATCGCCTCAGGGCAGCCGGGCGATCATCAGCGAAACCGCCGGCTCCCCGTTCGCCGCGATCTGGAGCGTGTACCGGCCCGGGGTCAGCGGGAAATCGACCATCTTGCGAATGCCCGAGCAGTCCGGTCCATGGCCATGCGCCGTTGATGCGACCACGTTCTTGCCCCGGAGGACGTCGATCCACGCGCCCGAGCCAAGCGCGACGCGATAGATGCCGGGCTGGTCGACAGTAAATGCGAACAGGCAGCCATAGCTCACCGAGCCGCCGGGCTTTTCTGGACGCATCACGTAGCTGACCTCGCTGGTCGACTTGAGCGCCGCGTCAGCCGCCGAACCGATGCCGAGAGTCGCGGCGCGGAGGCCTGAAGCGTTGCTGGCCGCCACGATCGGCCGGCGCGAAGACCATCCCGCAAGCTCGGGCGGCATGGTCGCCGGACCGGCAGCGCAGCCCTGAGCGTCCTGCTGGGCGCGGGCGTCCGACAAGGGCGTCATCAGCGCGATCCCGACCACTGCTGCGACAAGAGCTTTATACATTGCCCTATTCCTCCGAACCAAGTGCTGTATATGGCAATATATAGCGAGTCGCCAAAGCACAATGCCGGCGGGCGCCGATGGGGGACTTTGATGCGACTTTTACCGATGCTCGCCATGACCACCGCGCTGGTGGCCAACACCCAGGCGCATGCCCAAACGGCCGACACTGTGGCCCCGGCGGACGACAACGCCTTCACGCTGGGCCAGATCATCGTCACCGCGCCGAGGCCCGAGGGCATCGCGATCGGCCAGACGACGCTGTCGTCCGACGCGATCTACACCTTCAACCGCAATACGCTCGACGAGGCGGTCAACCTGATGCCCGGCGTGTCGTCGTCGAACAGCGGCGGTTCGCGCAACGAGCGGCTGATCTTCGTGCGCGGCTTCGACCGCTTCCAGGTGCCGTTGTCGCTCGACGGCATCCGCGTCTACCTGCCCGCCGACAACCGGCTCGACTATGGCCGCTTCCTCACCCCCGACACCGCCGAGGTGCAAGTCGCCAAAGGCTATGCCTCGGTGCTCGACGGCCCCGGCGCGATGGGCGGCGCGGTCAACCTCGTAACGCGCAAACCGACCAAGGAACTCGAGGCCGAGGTGCGCGGCACGCTGAACCTCGATCGCGACGCCGACTATGCCGGCTACAACGTCTTCGCGCTGCTGGGGACCCGGCACGACAGATGGTATGCGCAGGGCTCCTATACCCGCAGCTTCCAGGACCATTGGGATCTGGCGGGCGGCTACACGCCCACGCCGGGATCGGCCGAGGATGGCGGTGCACGCGACTTCTCACGCATCCGCGACTGGCGGGTGAACGCCAAGTTCGGGTTCACGCCCAATGAGACTGACGAATACTCGATTAGCTACACACGGCAGGGAGGGGCCAAGAACGCGCCGCTCCATGTGACCGATGGCGCTGCGACCCAGCGCAACTGGAGCTGGCCTTATTGGAACATCGAGAGCGTCTACTTCCTGTCGACCACGGCGCTCGGCGACCGGGCGACACTGAAAACGCGCGCCTACCTCAACAGCTTCGATAATCTGCTGCGCTCATTCGACAACCGCACCCAGACCACACAGACGCTGGGCCGCGCGTTCAACAGCTACTATGCCGATAAGGCCTGGGGCGGGTCGGCCCAGTTTGATGTCGACCTGACCGATGCCAACCGTTTGAGCCTTATCGCGCACTATCGGCGCGACAAGCATGTCGAGTGGCAGCAGGGCTTCCCGAGCGGCTTCACCGAACCGCGCCAGACCAATATAGAGGACACCTACAGCATCGCCGCCGAGAACCGGCTCGCGCTGTCACCCGCGCTGACGTTCATAGCCGGCGCGAGCTTCGACTGGCGCGATCTTCAGAAAGCCGAGGAATATGGCACACCACCCGGCGGCGGCGCAGCGCGGCTGTTCAGCTATCCAATCCGCAATGCAAGCGCGTTCAACGGTCAGGGCCAGCTCGTGTGGACGCCTGATGGCAGCACCAGCCTCCACGCGCGCATCTCCTCGCGGGCACGCTTCCCGACGATCTTCGAACGGTTCAGCACGCAGTTCGGCACCGCAGCGTCCAACCCCGGCCTGAAGGCGGAACGAGCGACCAATTACGAAATCGGCGGGTCGCGCCAGTTCGGTATCCTGCGGGTAGAGGGGGCGATCTTCTACAGCGACATCAGCAACGCGATCGTATCGGTGCGGCCGGCGGGCTTCCCGGCGAACACCATCCAACGACAGAATCTTGGCAGCGCCGAATATTATGGCGCGGAGGTGGCGCTGACCGCCCATGTGAGCTCCACCCTCGAGCTGGGTGCGAATTATACCTACACGCATCGCTCGTTCGAGATCGGCACGCCCGCAGCCGGCACGGTCGTTCCTGTCTTCCGGTTGACCGACGTGCCCACGCACAAGGGCTTCGCCTATGCCTCCTGGTCGCCGCTAGCGGGCCTGAACATCGTGCCGAGCGTCGACATCGCGTCCGATCGGACGACCCTGACCACCGCCTCGCCGCCAGTCTACTACCGCACCGGCAGCTATGTGCAGGCGAACCTGCGCATCGACTATACTGTGCTCGACGGGGTCGAGATCGGCGTCGGCGCGCGCAACCTGTTCGATGACAACTATACCCTGACGGATGGCTTCCCCGAGCCCGGCCGCAGCTTTTTCGCCAGCGTTCGGGCTCGATACTGATCGGTCCCGCTGAAGGATCAGCCCGGCGGCTGCTGGGCGTGCATCCAGTCGGCGGCGGCCTGCGCCTTGCTCGCGGCGGTGAAGATCGCCCGCGGCTCGTCCTTGAGGAGCTGCAGCCACGAGGCGATGTAGGCGGCGTGATCGGGCCGCGGTTCGTGCGCGATCCCGAGATCGGCGAGCAGGAACGATGCGGTCAGCTCGGCGGTCGCTTCCTCCATCGCGAGCGCGTGCCTGGTCCACTTGGCGCTGAAATCCCGATCGAGCCGATGGGCTGCGCCGCTGGCATGGGCGCACTCGTGAATATGGGTGGCGTAGAAGCCGTGGGCATCGTGGAAGGTACTGAAATCCGGCATGTGGATGCGGTCTTCGGCGATGTGGTAATAGGCGCTGGCCGAGCCGTAGACGGTATCGATGCCGAGCGCGGCGATGAACTGCTCGGCGGCGGCAAGGCGTTCGCTCTCGGGCAGGACCGGCCCCGGTTGGGGCGCATAGCCATCGACCTGATCGGCGTTGAACAGGCTGAACGCGCGGGCGAAGAGCCGGGGATGGTCGTCGTCATCGCGATCCTCATCGTCCTTGGCGCGGATCTCCTTCCACAGGACGCCGAGGCTGGCGTGCTCGCCTTTGCGGACCTGCGCGTCGAGCGCCTGCCACTGCTTGTAGGTGCCCCAGACCCCGCTCGCATAGCCGCTGCCATAGGCGGCTGCCCAGAGCGAGACGGTGTTGATGCCCCGGTAGGGCTTGCCGCTGGTGACGTTGGTCGGGCGGGTGACGTCGGCGCCGCTATGGTGCCAGGGCATGCGCCAGGAGCCGGCGCCGGCTTCGATCGCGGCGACGATCGCATCGGTGACGCGAGCATAGACGTCTGAACGTGCTGGTGATGACATGATCGGATCCTCCGCTTCGCGCCGGGGACCATCCCCGGCGGCGGAGGCCCGTCCGCGCCGGGCATCAGGCGGGCTCGCGCACCCGAAGGGCCGCAGCGAAGCGGAGGACGGCGAAGCCGTTGCGCGGGGTCGCCGACCGGCGCAGGCCTCCCGCCAAAAGCCGGGGATGGTCTACGGCGCGGGAGGATCGATGGCCGCGATCACTGCGCTCAGACGGTCGAGCTCGCGCTCAAGCGCGCTGCGCTGGAGATCGGATATGCGCCGTTCGCGTAGGTGCGCCCTGGCATCATCGGCTGCGCGCTCCCACGCCGGCCTGTGACGGGCGGTGATGCAGGCATTGGGGCAGCGGGTCGGCTCGCACAGGGCGGTCATCGGCTGCTTGGGATCGGGGCTGGTCATGCGCTTGAGGCAGAGCGCGGTGGCGGGATCGAAGAAGCAGTCGGCGAGCGGACCGACATGGAGGGTGCGCGCGAGACTGGCTAGTATGACGCGCAGCCGCGCCCGGTCGGCGATCATCGCGGGCAAAGGCCCGAGCTGGGCGGTCGCCTCGTCGAGGGTCCGCTCGATGCGTGGCCCGGCGGGTCCGGAGAGCGTGGCGCCGCCCTGCCGCCGGTCGAAATAGTCCAGCAGGTCGTCGAGCTGGCCGAGCCGGCGCTGCGCCTCGACCTCGATGCAACCGGAGATAGAAGGTGCCAGCAAGGATATTGTCGCGCGGATCATGCGGATCGGACCCGAGCCCGACCCGGACTCGCATATCCGCCCAGGTGCCGGGCATGAGCTGCATCAGGCCCATGGCGCCGGCCCGGCTGACAATCGGGCGGCCGTTCAGCCGCGTTTGCCCGCCGCTCTCGGCGCGCATGACCTGCTCGATCCACGCCGCCGGCACACCCAACAGCACCGAGGCCTGCGCCATCTCGGCTCGCCAGCGCGAGACCGGATCGGCCGCCGCGGGCGCAGCCGCAACCAGCCAGCAAACAACCAGCGCGATCCTCACCGCGCCCATAGCAGATGCGCCTTGCCGATCAGCTGGTCCACTTGGGTCGGCCCGAAATAGCGCCCGTCAAACGAGTCCGCATGGTCCATCAGCAGGAGCAGCGCACCGCGCCGCAGGGTCAGACAGCCACGCCACCACCATGGCAATGTCCCACCACGCATATCCACCGCCTGACGCACCGCAATCAGGCGACCATTGACGAATATCCCGGCGCCAAGCGCACAGACGCGATCGCCCGGCTCGGCCGCGACCCTTTTGATCAGCGGGACATTGGCGGGAAGATAATGACGGGCAGCCCCGAGACGGCGCGCGACATCGGGCGGCCAGGCCACCACCATATCGCCGGTGCGGATCGCCCCGGCCCCGCTCACCGCATAGAGGCCGACGGGCGCGCTCGCGCTGGCATTCCAGAGCAGAAGCGGTCGCGGTGGCGAGAATATGGTCAGCAGAAGAGCCGCCAGGCCGATCGCCACCAGGACGCCCCACCTGCGCACACGGCGCCGGCGCTGTTTCGCCGCCCGTAAGGCTTGACCCAAGCGTCTCATCGCCAGCCGCGCGCGGAAGGCACCATCCTCATTCATAATCCCGCCCGCGTCGCGCGTCCGACCAGGCCATCAGATCGTCGATATGATAGACGACATAACGGCCATGGCGCCGCCAGACCGGTCCCTTGCCGTGGCGGCGCATGCGTTCCAGCGTGCGCATCGACAGGCCGAGATAATGGCCGGCCCGGGCGGTGTTGAAGAAGGGACTGGCGCTGCGGCCCGGTCCATTGGCGGTCCTGCTCTCATCGCTCATCGAACGCTCCCGATCAGGCGGTCTGTGCGCGCCCGATCCGGACTGTCGGTCAACGACAAGCGCAACGGGAGTGTCGAATTGGGGGGAGGGCCTATTCGCCACCCCATCCGAGCACGCTCCGTCGACTAGACTGACGAAAACGGATCGTCAGCCACGTTCCGGCATGACAGGAACGCCGCAGCATGCGACAGGTATCGGCCAGAGGAACGGGCGCACCGACATGCAGCCGCGGTGCCCGGTGGGGAGCCGATGACAACTGTCCTGAGTCAGGTGCGCGCGCTGATCGAGCGCTTGTCGCCTGAACCGATCTGCGATGATTGTGTGACGGAACGGCTCGGCCTGACGCGGCGCCAGCATGCCAGTCACAAGACGCGAGAATTGGCGGCAGCGCTGGCTTCGAGCGCCGCAAGGCTGTCTGCGCCCTGTGCGGAGAAACGAAAATCGTCATCCGACACAAACGGGGATAATGGATGAACGAGGACGCGGATCAGATCCTTATGGGGGCGTGACCTGGAGGCATAATCGGCCACCTTACCGTCCATGGTCTATCGAAGCAGCTGGCTGATCCCGCTCGGGACAAAGGAAGACGGGCTTCCAGCACGCCCGGCCAAGCTGATGCTCACTGAGGCCCAGCAGTACCTCAACGCATCGAGAAGGAATTATCAAACGCAGCGCTCAGATAGTGGATGAGGCTCCGATCCAGCGGGCTACGTGAGATGTGGCTGGATACCGGACCCATTTACAGCATTAAGGATAATGCGCAGGGAAATGGACGGGGTCGCAGGCCACATTCGCCTTAAGGCGATGCCTCTTCCGTAACCTTCTATACCGCGTCGCAGATTCCCGAATCTGCGAATATGGATCGCTTTTCTTGACAGGCTGAAGGAACGACCGCCAAACTGGCCCAAATGACGGGCTTTCAACCTGGGGTCTTTCGTCGCGCCTGCCATCTTGGCTGACGCGCTTCAAGGGCCCACGGCAGCCCGCCCCAGTGCGTGACCTGATTGCAGATCGGGCTTGGGCGGTCCGTATTCTGCCAGCGTACCGCACCCTCGTTGGGCCGCTGCCGGTCGCGAACGATGATCTGTCGATCATCAACCCGTGACGATCAAGGAAGCCAGCTTTTAGGATTTCGCGGCCTCCTATGCGCAAGCCGCCAGAGTAGTTGAGCCAGCAGGACATTTCTTGGGGAAAGGGCGATGAGCAACGATATCGACTTCGATCATTTTGTCGACGCGATACGCAATGCGAAAAACTTGCCGGAGCTCGAAGGCATATTGACGGAATGGACGCAGATGCTCGGGTTCGATCGATTTGCCATGGGCCATCATATTGATCTTGCGCGCCCGCCCGACGATGCGCTGCGCCTCACCAACTATCATCCCGACTGGATCGAGCAATCGGTCGGAGGACAGCTTTTTCTCATCGACCCGATCCATCAGGTGAGTGCCCGGGCACAGCGGCCGTTTCTATGGACCGAGGTTCCCGACCTCATCGCACTGAGCGATGCGCAGCGCACCATCCTCGACAAGGCCAGAGCCTACGATCTGACAGTCGGTCTGACCGTACCGGTTAACCTGCCCGGCGAGTATCAGGGTAGCTGCTCGTTCGGCGCGCGGGATTTTGATCGGCTTCATCCCTATGCGTTTCCGCTCTCGGATTATATTACACGGTTCGGCTTCGAGGCGGCCCGCCGGCTGCTGCAGCAGCAAGACGGCCGGGAGCCCGAGCCGGTGCCGCATTTCACAGCGAAGCAGCGCGAAACGCTGATCCTCGTCGGCCGCGGCAAGACCGACGCCGAAATCGGCGCCGTGATGGGCATATCTCGCACGACAGCCCATGATCATGTCGAAGCCGGTCGCCGCGCCTATGGCAATGCGCAGCGCGCCTATATGGTGCTGCGCGCGGTCTATGACGGTGTGATCACGTTCGCGGACGTGTTCCGAAGCTGATTGCAACCCTCTATTCAGAGGATAACGCCAGCATCGCCCGCATCGAATGATGCCCTCCTGATTCAGGCAGGAGGGAGCGTCGATGATCAGGATCTTCGAGGGAACGGAGAAGCCCGGCTGCAATCCGTTGCTGGACGCGATGTTCCGCGATCGCAAGCGGATCTTCGTCGACTTACGCAAATGGCAGCTTACGGTCGTCGACGGGCAATATGAGATCGACCAGTTCGACGGACCGCGCACCATCTACTGCATTGCAACGAACGGGCATGGGGAGCATCGCGGATCGATCCGGCTCATTCCGACCGACCAACCGCATCTATTGGGCACTTTGTTTCCCGACCTTTGCCTGGGCGAGGTGCCCACAGGCGCCGACATCTGGGAGTTGACGCGTGGCTGCGTATCCCCACGCCTTTCCCCTATCGAGCGCCGCGACGTGCGCAACGCACTGACAACCGCGGTTGTGGACTATGCGCTCCACTACGGTATCACCAGCTATACCTGCATCGCGGACTCAGGCTGGTTAAGCCAAATCCTGTCGCTGGGCTGGCAGTGCCGGCCGCTCGGCCTGCCACGCAAGATCGACCGCGCCATGACAGGCGCGCTGCAGATCAGAATCACGCGCGAGACCCCTGCCCTGCTGCAGGCAGCGGGAACCCATCGTCCTTCGCACATGATCGTCCTTGACGATCATGTCATGGGTCATGCGTGATGGAGGCGGCAATGACCAATGACCGACATGCCGCCTCTTGGGTGAAGGCGCTGCGCGAACAGGGCTATTATATTGCCCGGCGCCTCGTGCCGGACGATTTCGTAGAAGCGACCGCGCAGGATCTCGCCGCCGACTTTGCCGCTACGCCCTGTTCGACCGGACCTTTCTACGGCCCCAGGACGCGACGGTTTCATGGCTTGCTGAAGCGCTCGCCCAGAATCGCCCGGTTCGTGACCGACCCGCTCATCCTGACCGCGGCCCGAGCGATCCTTGGCCCGCATTGCGACCAAGTGCAGCTCAACCTGACGCAAGCGATCGAGATCATGCCGGGCGGTGAGGCGCAGCCGCCCCATCGCGATCAGGATATGTGGCCCGAACATAAAGCCGGCACGGACTATCTGATCAATGTCATGTGGCCGTTCACGCCCTATACGGCTGACAATGGCGGCACGCTGATCTGGCCTGGCAGTCACAAGCGTCAGGAACAGATCGTCCTGCCTGCGGATGAGGCCATCGCGGCCGAACTTGAACCGGGCGACGCGCTTTTGTTCCTGGGCTCGACCTTGCATGCAGGTGGCGCCAATCGGACCAAGGTTTCGCGGCGCGGCATGATCATCAGCTACAGTCTTGGATGGCTCAAGCCCTATGAACTGCCCTGGCTGGCCTACCCGCCGGATATCGCCCGGACATTCAGCGCGGACCTGGCGGCCCTGGCCGGTTATCGCGCCCATCGCCCCAATCTTGGCACCTATGAGGGTCGTTGTCCGTCTTACCTCCTGTCCGAGCCGGACGGGGCTCCGCGAGGCGCCATCGATGTGCTTCTGCCTGAGCAGATGAAATTGATCGAAGCCTATCGCTGCGGCAATCTGGCCGTGTCCTCCGCCGCTGGCGGTCCCGGCGTCCGGCCATGACCGAGGATCCCGCCCATGATCGGCGGATCGCGCTCTGTCGGTCACTCATCGCGATCCGCAAGGCAGTGGGCGACAGTTTCGGCTTTACGCTTTGCCCTAATCCGGTCTGGGACATGCTGCTGGATCTCTACCTTGCGCATCATGAACAACGGGACCTCTATCTCTGGCCGTTATGCATCGCAGCAAATGCCCCCTTGTCGACGGCACATCGCAAGATCTCCGAGATGGAGAAACAGGGACTGGTCGTGCGCCGGATGCACGAGCAGGACCGCAGACGGGTCGGCGTCGAACTGACGGAGTACAGCATGGCGACGATCACCCTATTGCTCGACCGCATCGACACGGTCTGCCATGGCGTAGGCTAGAGTTAGCGATATCAACCGAAATCGCGCTATCTGGGCGTCGTGGACAAATTTCGGTGTTGCCAACATTGCAGCCATCCAGGTCAAATCGGTCGCCCAATAACGGCCCTTAGCATGGCCGCCGACGTCCTACCGGACCGGCGCAGGTGCTGCTCGGGATGATCGCCAAGGAGCCCTCGCTAGTGAGGGAGTTGCTGCGCTAGTTATCCTTATCCGCCAACATCTCGGACGTTCGCTCGCGAACTGTGGCTCACGGATAGCCGCCGATCGTTCAGTCATCTCCATTTTGGACCAAACTTCCCATGCGCGCGTTTCAGCCTATCTGGCGAAAGCGCTTGAGCGATGCGACAGCTCCGGTTGGGATTTGTCCGCCTGTTATATTCAAATGGCGATCGACACTCTGCCTACCCACTCCATGCCGGCGAAACCATTGCCGAAGAACGAAACGATCACCTGCGCCGAAAACTTAATAAGAGAGCGCACACTGCTATTAAAATAAACTGAATATTGATCCATTTGCGTAGTTAATGATCCCCCGCTTATAGCGCCCATGTGGGTGTTAAGGGGGGAATCATGCCGCGCGAGGCGGAGCTGTCAGAGCAACAGAAAAAGTGCCTTCGATTGGTCCATCAGGGTTTTACGTCGAAGCAAATCGCGCCGCTGCTGGAAACAACACCAGGCGTTGTCGACAATTACATCAATGCCGCTTTGGCGAAGCTGTCTATGACGAGCCGGCGAGAGGCTGCCCGTTATCTCGCAGCGCAGGAATCCGACATGGTGCAGCAATTGCACCTACGATCGGAAGCCATTGCCAGCGACGGGATGGATGATGGATCGAGTCCTCCGTCCGAGGAGCGAAAGACCATATCGCGGATCCTCGGCCTGCCACCGATCGGGGGACACGCGAATGGCTTGAGGACATCACAACGGCTCGCCGCCATCATGCGCATCGCCTTGTTCGCTGCGCTCATACTTTCGGCCACCGTTGCGATCATTCAGGGGGTCTTCGCCCTACTCACCTGATCTCCATATGACGATGATCGAGCGCGTTTCGCGCCACGGAGGAACTATGCCTAAATTCAACCCTGCGGCCGGTCAGGTTGTTGCCGATGAACTGCGGTCCAGCTTCGACAGCTTGGATGTTGCGGTTTACGATCGGGCGCGCTTGTTTACGACATTTCTCGAAACGATCCGAGGTTCGGATCTGCCGCCGTCTCGATCCCAGCGAGCCCTCCTCGCGCTGGAAAAAAGCCTTCAAAAATCCTTGGGTAGCCGTGGCGATCTGATCAACGCCCAGCGAGCCATGGTCGCCATCAAGGCTGACAGCAATCTCGATGTCTATGATTTCGGCTGCTGGATGGGTGGAATATTCGGGGCGGCGAAGGAGGTTCCAGCACGCGCCGAAGCTGACGCAGCTTGACGGAGACGGGCGGCGATGATCCATCTTGAATATGATTTTGCTTCAAGCCAGCTTCACGACGCTGCTCATTTTGAGCATCGCATATTCCAGCATCGCCGGCGGGCGCTCTGGCTGGATTGCCTGTCTTATGATGTTCATCGCCGCCGTCGCAACATATCTCGTCACGCAGAACCAAGGCGCGCGCGTCCCTCTGCTCCTCGTCGATCTGGGCCTTCTGATCGGGCTAATGTGGGTAAGCCTGACTTCGACCAGCTTCTGGCCTTTGTGGACCGCCGGCCTGCAAGCGTCAGGCGTCGCATCCAACATTGCGGTGCTGATGATCCCTCCAATAGATTTCAAGGTCTACCATGCGGTGTTGGCCTTTTGGTCCATCCCGATTTTTGTCGTCATGCCGCTGGGCATTTACCTCGATCGCCGGGCGCTGCGTCGTCATGCTAGCCGACGCGAAAGACCTATGGGGCAAGGTTGATGAGGCGCTCGCGATCCTCACAGCGCGCGTGTCAGAAATCCGGCCTGCGCCGGGTCAGAAACTCGACGACCGTGAAACGCGATCATTGGCGAGCATTTCCCGTTGCTATCTGCGCCTAATCTACCAACGGAATAGAGCGGTCGCGCTTCCTGAGCGTGCCTGGAACATTCTTCTAGACCTGTTTTCGTCTACTGTTGCCGGCCAAACTGTTTCGATAACCGATGCTTGCATCGCGAGTAACGGGCCGCCCACCTCCGCACTCCGCTACCTCCAGATACTCGAAAGAGCAGAGTTAACGACGCGCTTTCCAGACGAAAAGGACGGGCGACGCGTCTATGTCGCCCTCACCGTTCGTGGTGAGGAGGTCGCTCGAGGCTTTCTCACCGGACTTGCGACGCTTTGAACAGTTACCGTCCATGACCAGATCAGTGGGGTGTCTGCGCTCCTTCGATGACCATTGCATTGGCCCGTTTCGCCGACAAGTCGGACGTTCGGTCTCGAATCCAGGCTTTCGACAGCGGCCGTTGGTTCAGCACTCGCAGCGGCTAGCCTGCCGCTGGTTGATGCTCGGGCGCCGTGGCAGCCGCTCCATCGGCCATGGCAGCAGCAGCCCTCATTCCGGGCGCACCGTTCGCCTTCGCCTCCGGCACCTCTTCGTCTCGCAGATCGGATTCCAGCGACTGGATCACCGCCAAATGGGTATCCATCGCGCGTTCGAGCAGCGAACGCACGCCCATGACCACCCACTTAGTCGAAGGTTGGGCGTTCTTAATCTTCTCCAGAAGCAGCAACTGCTTGTCGTTCGGCTTCTGCGCGTCGGGCATCGCCCCGATTAGGAAACCGTGGACCGTCAGCGGACGCCCCAACTCCGTTTCGGCATAGTTGGCGAGCTTCGCCATGTAGGTTTCGAGCTGCGTCAGATGGTCGTTGTCGAGGGGAATGCTGGGGCTTTTCAGCTCGACCACGTTCAGGACGTGCGGCGCCGCGCTATCTGCCATCACGAAAACGAGGTCGGGCCTGGTCGCATCGTCCATCGCCGCGAACGCATCCACCCCAAGGTGCTTCGCCAACGCCGTCGACACTTTGGTCAAATCCTGGTCGCTCGTCAGATACCGCGAATATTCGGGCTTGATGAGCCAGGGGTCCTCTTTCAGAATCTTGTGCAGTTCGTTCTCGACCCCCTTCTTTTTCCAGAGTTCGTGCTCGCCCTTGTCGATCAGCGTCGTCAACGCGGTGATCGCGCTCCGCCGTCCTCGGTAGAGCTTCAGGGCGTCGTTCTTTTCGATGTCGGCCAGCTCGGCAAGATGGCCCGCGATCACCTGGAGCGACTTCGGATCGTGGCCGAGCTCGGTCAGCCGGATCAGCACTTCGCCCGCGTTCATCGTGTCGATCATCAACGGCGCGAGTTCCTTGAACTCCTCGCTCTGATACCCGTGAACGACACCGAGCGTCCGCAGCATCTTGCGTGCCGACGTCCGCGTCTTGACCGGCAGCCGTTCGATCACGCGCATATAGGGCTGCGTTTCGTCGGCCGTATCGAGCGCCGCTTCCGCAGCGTCTTCACGCCACTTCGCATGCTGCGCGAGAGACAGGCGCATCTGCTCCTCGACGAAGCCGATCAGGGTGCGCACGACCTCATTATCCTGCCGGAGCTGGGTCCGGTTGGTATTGACCAGGTCGACGCCGTGGCGGTCGATCTCGTCCGCCCTGACGATGCACTCCATATAGCTCTGGCTGTGGAAGTTGTGCATGCCGGTCGGCAGGTCGAACAGCGACGGACCGGCCGCGAGCCGCCCGTTACAGTAAATGCGCGCGCCACGCTGGGACACCGGAAGATTCTCGCCCCGTGCCCGGAAACCGACCATGAACTCGACCGGGAGTTTCGCAATGTCGTCGATGTCGAGCTCCGCCTTTGCAAGATTCTCGCGAGACGCGCCCTCGGGATAGATGAACTCGTAGGTCGGCGCCGGCGGCTCGACCAACTGCCCGTTGATCTTGATCGCCATCTGAGTCGGCTCGATTCCGAAAAAGGCTTCGCCGATCGTGTGGGTGATAGTCGCCAGAGAATGCTTCACCGCGTCCGCCTTGAGGCCCGACAAGGTGATCTTCGTGCCGCTGGTCTCAGGATCCAGCCCGTGCTCGTAGCTTGCAGGAATGCGGATGTGGGCGAGATCTTCCGCATGTTCGATCTTCGCATAGTCCATGACAAACGTAGTGGCGAACGCCTCTCCGCGGCGCTTGGTGCGAATGGTCACGGTAACGGCCGCGCCGAACCCCGCGAGCTTGCCCAAACCCTTCCGGCCCATGACGTTGCGCGTGCCGCCCTCTGTCGTCAGCACCGTTTCGTTCCCTGCTCCGTCGTCACGACGCTTCCGGTTCAACGGCAGGAATTTGTGCTCGATGTCGTGGGGCGACATCCCATGTCCGTCGTCTTCGATGACGACCACGATACTGTCGGGCAGGGGGGTAAGCAGAACCTTGAACGGATCGCGCTTGCCCTCCGCAACCTCGGCCTTGGCCTTGGCGCGGAGGTCCGCGCGCGCCGCGCCGATTTCCTCCATCGGGATCGTGATGTCGACTTTGGCGGCGTCGCCATCGAAGGCATTTGCCACGAATTCGACCAGGCACTTGCCGATGGTCGTATACATATTGATGCCGAGTGCTTCCAGCATCCCGCCTTGTACGCTGAGCGGAAAGTCTTGCGGAAGATGCTGGGCAGAGGGTTTGGAGTCGGCGGATGTGTTCATAAACAACACATGCCCGTTATTTGTCATGGATTAAAGATGTCGCGAGCGTGGTTGCCGCCGGTTCAGGCGGCCACGGCGGCCGGTTCTTTCGCTGACGTAACGGCGGCGCCGACGACCTTGGCGACCGCTGCGGCGAGCGGGATCGGCACGCCGTTGCCGATCTGCCGCGCGACCGGATAGTTTTTGCCCTCGAAAACCCAACTGTCGGGAACGCCTTGGAGGCGAGCGCCCTCCCGCAACGAAATGCACCGATTTTCGATAGGATGCAGATACCGCCCCTTGGACGGATTCTGAAAAGTGCAGCGCAGCGTGTTCGCCGGCACGGCCGGGTCGATCCGGCCCCAGACGTCGGTGGCCTGGCAGCCGACGCGCTCCCATGACGGCGGGCACAGCTCCGGCGCCAACCGCATCACGTCGCGCTTGTCGCCGTTCGGCGGGATGAGGGCAATTCGCTCGGCGGCAATACCCACCGGTTGCGGCCAGCGGTGCATCGCGTCGTCGGCCGCGATCGGCGCGGCCAACGCTTCGCCGGCCGTCATGCGCCGACCGTTCGGAATCGGCTCGGCGATCGGACCGATGCGCGAGGCGATCGTGAAAGCGCGCCGCCTGAACTGCGGCGTGCCGAAATCGGCGGCCTCGAGCTCCCACGTCTGGATTCCGAAACCCAGCGCCATCAGTTGATCGGCGAGCCGACGCCAATGGACAGACCGCAGGAACGGCGGGACGTTCTCGATCACGACGACCGAGGCGCCGCTGCGCTTCGCCCAGGTCGGGACGGCGAGCGCCAGTTCGTTCCGGATGTCGAGCGGGTCCTGGCGGCCGAGCGTCGAAAAGCCCTGACACGGAGGCCCCGCAATTAGGACGTCCACTTGGGGCAGCGCCCAGTCGTCGAGAACCGACCCCACCACGCCGACAGGAGCGACGTTCGCATTGTAGCTGGCAATGGCCTCGCGCGACACGTCGATCGCCAGCGCCGGCCGCATGCCGGCCTGAACCGCGCCGGCGCTGAAAAGGCCGGCGCCGCTGAACATATCGGTGAATAACGGCCTTTGCATATGAATAGCTATAATTTATTATTCATAGTATGCAAGCGCAATGTCCGAGTCTGAAGAAAGCGAAGAAATCGACCTAGCGGTGCTGGCGAAGCGCCTCGTCGTGGAGGGTATGCCCGTCCAGAAAGTGATCGCCAGCGAGGCGGGCGTGAGTCAGCCGACGGTGTCCCGCGCCATCCGCGGACAAATCAAGCAGCCCTCCAGAAACGCACGCAAGCTCTGGGCCTACGCGACTACCCGAATGGCAATTCTATGCGAACAGCGAGAAGTCGGTACCGGTACTGCCACCCCGGAAGGCGCCGAGGCGGCCGAGCCGATGGCCTCGGCGGGCAGCACAGGAATACAACTCGCAAGCCGCACGAAGCCGCGAATGCGCGCGCGGCCGATCCCCCGTCGCAAGTCGGAAACGGATGGCGCACCGATGTCGGCCGCCGAGCGCGGCCAGCTTGCCGAAGCCGCAATGGCGGGTCTGCGCGACTATCTGGCGGACGCTTTCGATCCGCAGCTCGTGATCGAGCAGCTTGCCGTGCTCCGACGCGCCCAAGATCCGGCGCGCCGACGCGGCGCCTCGGAGGCGATCGCTGCCGATCAGGATTGACTGTCGGCCACCGCGCACGAGTGATACCGTGCCGGGGACCATGACCGATCACCTCGATTCCGCGTCCCGCAGCGCGTTAATGAGCCGCATTCGCGGCAAGCACACGCAGCCCGAACTGACGGTTCGCCGCATGGCGCATCGCATGGGACTGCGCTTCCGCCTGCACAGGAAAGATTTGCCCGGCACGCCCGATCTCGTATTCCCGCGGCGAATGACGGCGGCATTCGTGCACGGCTGCTTCTGGCATCGTCACGCCGGCTGTCCGAAAGCCTCGGACACGAAAACGCGCCCCGACTATTGGCAGGCGAAATTCGACCGCAATGTCGCTCGCGACGAAGATGTCAGGCGCCGTCTAGAGCAAGCCGGATGGCACGTCGTCACGATATGGGAGTGCGAAACGCGGAACGCAGCAGTCCTTGAATCGCGACTGCGCGAAATAGTCGCGATTTGACCCTCACCCGTAGCGGGCGAACGGGATGACGCTGGTGATCCGTTCGCGGCCGTCCAACAGGCAGCAGCAGTGCTGGTCGTAAAGTCGTCGCCTGCAAGTCTTTTTTTCCAGCGCCGTGCTCCAGCTACGCGGTACCCAAGACCCCGGAGGCAAGGTCGCCTTCTCTGGATAGGGGAGCGGGCCTGATCGACGACAGTCAGAACTCGGCTAACCCGTTCGTGACGGCCGCTGCCTATATCCTGACACCCGACCAAGTGCTTGCAAATGCAAGCGGCGCAATGCGGAAGTTCGGCCTATAGATGCTGTCGCCGGGTTGCTCTCAACTCGCCGGACGCTTACGCACAAGCGGATGAACGAATGACGGCTAATCGTCTGCAGCCGCCAGAAGCGGCCCTTCCGGAGCGTCCAACATAGCCGACGCCCTGATTGGGTCCAAAAGCTCCCGGGAACGTCTGACTTGGACCGGAAGCTCATTCGGTAACGATCGGACGTTCGTCTTTGGCCGGCACCCGACAGACCACAAAGCAGACTAAGCGAAGCCCGTTCACATCCTCGTCTTGCGAGCCCGCCGAGCGCCAGGCCTTTTGCGAAGCCGTCACGGCATGTGCTTCGCAATGATTTTGATGGCGCGGCGCATATGGCGGCGCACCTGCCGGCAGGTCATGCGCTCTCGCCGAGCGATCTCGGCGTAGCGCAGGCCGTCGACCCGACTGGCCACGAATATGCGGAGAGTGCGCGCGGGCATGCGCTTCAAAGCAAGATGAGCGCGGGTAAGGGCCGCCTCATCCTCTGCTGGCGGGCTGCAATTCTCGACACTTACGACACGACACTTGGTCATCTGCGCATCAAACGCGTCGCGATTTCTGGTCATCGTTCCTTCCTCCGTCCGTCACGCACCGGGCGCCGGAGGGCGGGGTGGGCGGCGAGGAGGCAGACCGCAGGCCCGCGGCATGAGGTGGGCCGCATCCGCAGGACCGGAACGCCAGAGGAGGAGCCGGCAAGGCCGGCTTGCGGCTCGCCGGCGCGGGCCCAGAGGAAAGCCGACGCCCACCCCGCCCCAACGGTGATCCTCAGCGGAGCAAGGCGGCAGTCAGGAGCGAGGCCGCCAAAAGATGCGCGTTGCTTCGAGCATGACGAAGAGGCCCCCGTAAGCGAGATGCGGCTTCTGCCCATGCCGGAAAGCGACAGCTGCCGGGCAGGAAAACCCATCTGCCAGAACGGGCATATTCCTACTTGCCAGAGCCGCCCAATTGCGCACACTGGGTTCGCTTCCGGAAACAGACCGGAAGCGGGGCGTGGAAACCCCTCACACGGTGCTCGGTCGAACTTATCGGCCGGGTGGCATGCGCGTATGTCCAGCCGGCAACGGTAAAGGCGCATGCGCCTGACTGTGTGCAGGTTTCCAACATCCGGCTTTGGCCGTCGCCCCGAGAGGACATAGGTGCGACGATGGAGCCAAGCCAGAATCACCCGGGACATGATCGGGACCCGCACGCCATTTGTGACGCCATAGCGGCCGGCTCTGACCGGGCCTGTGCCGGACAGTGTCGAGGCGCCGCCTCCCCTCCCCTCGCAAATAGCGAAGGGCCAACCTGATGGCGTTCAATCGATCCCGAGCCAGAACGCCGCTATCCCCTTCAAGTCCGGCGAGCGACTGCGGCGAGACTGACTTTCATACCCTTTATCGGCAGGAAAAACCGCGCCTGCTGCGTTATTTCCTGATCAAGCTGGGCAACCGGGCCGACGCAGACGAACTGGCTCATGAAACCCTCACCCGCTTTCTGAGCGCGGCGCCGGCAACCGCCATCGCAACGCCCGGCGCCTATCTGACCCGGATCGCCACCAATCTTCTCAAGGACCGGGCCGAACGCGGATCGACAAAATTGGCCCACATCACCGTTCCCCTCGATGAAGGGATGAGCCGGGCTAACGGTGCCGATCCGCACCGCGATGTCGAAGCCCGGCAGGAGCTCGCCCGCTGGAAATCAATTCTTCTGCGTCTGCCACCTCGCACATTGGATATTTTTTTGCTCAACCGCGTCGAGGGTTTCAGCTATCGGGAGATTGCGGAGACCATGGGTCTCCCGCTGTGGATGGTGCAAAAACAGATGCTCAAGGCCATTCGTCACATTGCCGCCCACCAGGATGAGGACCATGGCTGACATTCCTGCGCGCGATCGCCGCGCGGCTCAGGTCTGGATGGTGAAGATGCTCGACGACCCGGTGCGCCATCGCCAGGCCTTCAACGCATGGATCGCCGGCGCACCGGGACGCCTGGACTATTATGAAGGTCTGCTGGGCGACGTCCAGTCCGCGGATCGCGCAGCGCGTGACATTCGCAAGGACAGACCAGCCGTGCAACGACGATCGCCGCGGCCAGCGCTTTTGCCAGCACTGGGCGCGCTGGCCCTGGTCGCCGTCCTCGCCTTTGCCCTGACGCGCCCTTTTCTGTCCGATGGATCGGGCCTGGAAGACCATAGCGCGATCACCAGGACAATGACGACGCAGATCGGCGAAGTGCGTACGGCGAGGCTGGACGATGGATCGACCATCATCCTCGATACCAATTCGCAAGTCTCGGTGCAGTTGAGCGACGCGTCGCGGCGTATCGACCTGCGGCGCGGCCGGGCCCGCTTCATCGTTGCTCATGACAAGGCCCGCCCTTTCATCGTGAAGGCAGCCGGCAATGAGGTGATCGCAACCGGCACCATGTTCGACGTCACCTTGCAAGACGGGTTCGGCGTACAATTGCTCGAGGGGAGCGTTGCGGTTCGCCTGTCCAGCTCGCTCGTTAGCGGCGGCAGGTCCGGTCGCCTGACACTGCATCCCGGTCAGCAGATCCGTCTCGCCGATGGACAGAAGGGGCCTGCGTCTGCCATGGCTATGCGCCCATCGGATACGCAGTGGGTGATCGGCGTGAAGAGCTTTGACGCTGTGCCGATCAGGGACGTGATTGCGGAAGCGAACCGCTATAGCAGCACTCAGATCGTCCTGGCCGATGCCGAGCTTGGCGAGCGCAAGATTTTCGGCGACATCAAGATCCGCGACAGCGATGCGGTCGCCCAGGCCATTGCGGACTATCTCCACTTGCGCGTCGATCGCTCGCGTGCCGGGATGCTCGTGCTGACCGCAGAAAAATAAGCGCGCCTAACCGGCTTCATTTCTGCCCTGCCCCGTCAATCAAGGTCGAGCCTCGTCAATGAGGCCTGTCCTGGGTTGGGGAATGTCATGGGATTTGGCAAAGTCTGTCTCTTCGGTGGCGCTGCTATGGCGCTGCTCTCCACAAGCGTAGCAGCATGCGCACAAGATCAGCAGCGGCGCGCCTATGATCTTCCCGCGCAGGACCTGGGGCAGGCTCTACGGAGCGTGGTACGCACGGCCGGTTTCCAGCTCATCGCCGACGCAGGCGCGCTACGCGGGCAACGATCAAGGCCGCTGAAGGGCAGCTTCACGGTCGCAGAGGCCGTGACCAGACTATTGGAAGGAAGTGGCCTGTCAGCAGAGGTCAGCAACCGGACCGTGTTTGTCCGGGGGCGATCGGCGCCGTCGCCCGACGCGATAGTCGGCGCGGCGGACGATGACAGCATCCTCGTTACCGGGTCGCGCATTCGCGGGGCGCGGCCCGCCTCACCAATCATCGTCCAGTCGCGTGAGGAGATTGAAAGCCGCGGGTTCACGGAGCTGGGCGCGTTTGCCCGCAGCATCCCGCAGAATTTTTCGGGCGGTCAGAATCCGGGCGTCGTCTCGAGCTTCCAGACCGGTTCGGAAAACTTCAACGCCTCCTCGACGATGAACCTGCGTGGCCTCGGCCCTGACGCCACGCTTACATTGTTGAACGGGCATCGGCTTGCCCATGACGCCACGACGCAGGGCATCGATATCTCGGCCATCCCGCTCGCCGCGATCGAGCGGGTGGATGTCGTCGCCGACGGCGCCTCGGCGCTCTATGGATCGGATGCGGTCGGCGGCGTCGCGAATATCGTCCTTCGCCAGGATTATTCCGGCTTTCTGACCTCGGTCCGCGTTTCAGGCGCGACCGATGGTGGCGACATGCTGCACGGTGCAAGCCTCGTCACCGGCTTTCGGGGGCAGGATAACGGCCTCATGGTCGCTGGCGACTATGCGAAGAGCACGGCCATCGTCGCGGCTGATCGATCCTATACGCAAGGTCTCGAGCCGGGGATGACCCTCTATCCATCGCAGCGCCAGCTGAGCGGCATCGCCACCTTTCATCAGACCCTGGGTCCCAGATTCGGGCTGGAGATCGATGGCCACGTCAACCAGCACAAGGCCAGCACGACCATACCGTTCACGGCATCGGCCGACGTGCGCCAATCCGGCTTCATCTCCGGCACCAAGGTTCTGAGCTATTCGATCAGCCCGACCTTGCTCATGGAGCTGCCGGCGGCCTGGCGCGGCGAGTTGCGCGTTACCAGAGCGGGTAGCGACAGCGACGCGGATGTCGCAATCTTCGCGGGCGGCGCGCTCTTCGCGACCAATCTGGTCGGCTATGATAATGCGCTGTGGACCGGCGAGGTCAACGCGGAAGGCCCGCTTGCCGACCTTGGTGGCGGCGCGGCCCGGCTGGCCGTGGGAGGCGGTTTTCGCTCCTATTCGCTCGACGCCTCCATTCAACAGGTCACAACGACGGCGACACGCTCCATCCTCGCCTATCGCGACCGGCAATCTGTCGCCTATGCATTCGGCGAGATCTCCCTGCCGTTCGTCGGAGAGTCTAACGCCCGGCCCGGCCTTTACCGTTTATCGATCTCAGGCGCCCTGCGCTACGAGCGCTACAAGGCTATGGACGGCGTGACGACGCCGAAGCTCGGCCTCATCTATGCACCGGCCGAATGGCTGGTCTTCAAGGGCAGCTGGGGCCGATCCTTCAAGGCCCCCACATTGTCGCAGCGCAATCAGGTCCCGACCGGCACCCTGCTCCCGCCCTCCTTCTTCGTGCCGGCACCGCCGACGACCCGCCCCATCCTGACCTTGTCGGGCGGCAATCCGGATCTCGGCCCCGAGCGGGCAAGGACATGGACAGCGACAGCCGAGCTTTCGCCCTGGGCGGGTTTCAGTCTGGGGGCCAGCTATTACAATATTGCTTATCGTGATCGTGTGGTGGCGCCGATCTTCGATATCCACCAAGCCTTTATCGGAACGCTATATCAGGATCTCATCCTATTCGATCCGACCGCAAGTCAGGTGGAAAATGCTGCGCAGGGCCTGCCGCTTGGCGTGCTCAATCAGACTGACGGCCCCTTCGATCCGGCCAATGTGGGGGCCGTCGTCTTCGGCCGCGTCCAAAATGTCGCGAGCCAGAAAATCCACGGCATCGACCTCTCGGGACGCTATCATGTTCGGGCGGGTGACAACGATATTAGGCTGAGTGCCACCGCCAGTTTCCTCAAAAGCGACCAAAGGCTGAGTGCGAACCAGCCGAGGCTTCAGATGGCCGGTACGCTGTTCAGGCCACCACACTGGCGTTGGCAGGGAGTGGCAAGCTGGCGCCGGGGACCATTGACCGTGACAGCTGCTGCCAGCCACATCGGTGGGGTCGAAGACAGACGAACGACAACCATATCGAAGGTTGCAGCGTTCAGCGCGATCGACCTTGGCCTGCATGTCGAACCGGACACCGGCCCCTTTGCCAGATTTGAACTGCAGCTTTTCGTCTCCAACCTGCTCAACGAAAAGCCCGCCATCATCGCAGCTGGACCGGCCCAGCCGCCTTATGATGCGACAAACTATCCCAGTATTGGCCGCGTGCTCGGCATCACTGTGACCCGGCCCTGGTAATGGCCGGCCTGCTTCCTATCGCCCTGCTTGCGGCCGCCACGTCCCCGACGGTTTCACCTCAGCCACCTGCCGACACGGTGGACTGCGCCGCTGAGCTGACAGTCGACAGGGACATGCCCGACCGTCGCATCGTCGACCCGGAGGACCTGCTGGGGCTGATCGATATCGGTCCGAATGCGGAGGTGGAAGATGGGCCGCTGTTCGCCGTTTCGCCCGACGGCAACACGATGGGCATCGCCGTGCGACGCGCCATCGTGAGCAGCAACAGCTATTGCAGCGGCCTGTACCTTGTATCGCGGGACGGACATGCGCAGCTGATCGACAGCGCGCCTGATGCCATCGTCTGGCGCTTTCCCAATCTTCTTGGCAAAGCGAACTTTCCGACCGGTTTTGCCAAGATCATCACGCCCCGCTGGACCGCTGACGGAACGCATCTGGCCTATCTGAAATCCATCGCTGGCCGGTCCCAGGTCTGGATCATGAACGCCAATGGCTCGAGCGGACATGCCGCAACAGCCAGTGACCGCGATATTCTGGATTTCCGGCTCTCGGCTGATGGCGCGACTCTCACCTTCAAGGTGGATGATCCAGGCCCGCAGCAGCGCGCGCTCGATATCGAGAGCCGATCCGGCATTCACTATGATGAACGCTATTCCCCTCTTGCCTCACGGCAGCCCTTTCTGCGCGGGCCGCTTCCCGCAGCGTTCCATAGTGTCGATCTGGCGAGTGGACGAAGCCGGAGCGCCACTGCAGTCGAAATCGATGCCTTCCAGGCTCGGACAGGGTCGCAGACGGCACCGGTTGCGACCATCGAAATCAAGGACGGTGCTGAACCACGCATTGTCGCGCTCGGCGTACAGCCTATCCCCTGCCCCCATGCCGCCTGCCGGAATGTGGTCGGTACGCCGTGGATGTCGGGTGGCAAGCACATCCGCTATCTTCGTCGCGAAGGTTGGGGGAAGAGCGAAACGGCCATCTATGAATGGACGGTCGGGGGTCCTCGACCGCGCAGACTCTATACAACGAATGATCTGCTGGTGGATTGCCGGGACCTTGGCGCCGACATCGTCTGCGTCAGCGAGGGCTCTGTCCAACCACGACGTCTTGTTCGGATCGATGCACGCACCGGCCAGCTCACAACATTGTTTGACCCCAATCCGGGCTTTTCCCTGCTGAAGCTCGGGTCGGTTCGCCGCCTGCACTGGCGCAATCGGCTTGGTGTCGAATGCTTTGGCGACCTCGTTCTTCCGGTCGATTATAAAGCGGGAGAGAAATATCCCCTTCTGGTCGTCCAATATAGCAGTCGCGGCTTTTTGCGCGGCGGAACCGGTGATGAGTTTCCGATCCAGGCTTTCGCCGGACGTGGCTATGCGGTCCTGAGCGTCCAGCGCCCGATCTTTCCGTTGCCCGAGAGCGGACTGACCTCTGAAGAGCGCGAGCGCCTCGCTCTCGCGGATTTCCAGGAGCGATGGCATATCCTTTTCACGATCGAGGACAAGGTTCGCGACCTGATCGCGGAAGGCCTCGTCGATCCGGCGCGCGTGGGGATTTCAGGGCTCAGCGAGGGGTCGACGACCGTGCAGTTCGCGGCGGTGCACAGCCCCATGTTCGCGGCCGGATCCGCCAGTGGCTGCTGCTGGGAACCCTCGCAAGCCTGGTTGCTGGGACCAGGCATCCAGAAGCTTTACAGCACAATCGGATGGCCCGGCGTGACCGGCGATCATGACCAATTCTGGTCGCAGATCTCGCTCGCCCGCAACGCAAGTCGCATTCGAATGCCCCTGCTCTTGCAGGCGCCGGACGATGAGTTCCGCGCAAGTCTCGAGAGCTTCACCGCCCTTCGCGAAGCACATCATCCGGTGGACCTCTATATTTTTCCCAATGAGCATCATGTTAAATGGGAGCCTGTCCATCGGCTCAGCATCTACCAGCGCAATCTCGACTGGTTCGGTTTCTGGCTCAAGGATGAAGCTCCGTCGCTCGCACCGGACCATCGCGATGAGGACAACCGTTGGTCCGCGCTCAAGCGCCAATGGAAGTCATCTGCGAAGAGAGTGGCGCCTCAGTAGCGCCACGCTGCCGCGAATGGTCCTTGGCCGCCCCGCACGACCCGATCCTGCCAGGACGCAAGCCATGCTTCAACATCGAGAAAGGACAACAGGCGCGTATAGCCCAGCCCCATGCCCGGCCCCCGATCGAGCGCATCCCCGATCGCTTGGGTATCCACATAGCCTCGATCAGCCAGCTGGCCGCCAAGCAGGCGATCACGCACCTCCTGGCCGTTGCGGCCGAGGAGCATCAGCGCAAAGGCGCTGGGCGATCCCTTGGTCCGGCGCGCAAGTATCTTTGTTGGCAGGCTGTCGGAGAAAGCCCGGCGAATGACCGCTCGATCCTGCCCGCCTTCGATCATCTGCCAGCTTGGGACATGAAGCAGTGTTTCCAGTATGGGCTGCGCAACCAGAGGATTGATCAGAGAAATACCATAGGAACGAAGATAGCCTTCGACATGGTTCTGCATGCGCAACAGCAGAGCAATCTGACCGATCTTGCCTGGTGTTGCTCCCGTGGGCCGCGCGAGCCAGTCGTGCGACACGCGCAACGCCCCGGCTCGACGCTTCACTGAAGGCGAAAGAAAGTCCAGATCGCGCGGCCATCGATACGGACGGTCGCGGACGGGCGTAAATTTGAGCATTTCGAAGACAATCTTAATCGGATCCGCGCCGGTCAGCCTGGCGAAATCGGCCATGGTCCGAAAGGCGGCCGGTGACAGGCCCGCTGATCGCATCCGATCAAAGATCAATCTGACCGACCGGCTATTGTAGAAGATATTGTCCCCTCCGTTACCGCTGAAGATCGCGTCGGCACCAATAGCCTGCGCATGCCGCCAGACCGCTTCATGCATCGCGACTTCATGAATGCGCCCAACGGGCTTGGGAAGATTTTCTGCCGCTGATCGATTGAGGCTGATGTCGGCAAGATCATAGAAGGCTTCGAACAGATCGACGTTGAACGCTTGGGCCAATGCTCGGGCATAATCGCGTTCGTCGCCGACCGGATCGTCCGTTGCCATCGTCATACAGGAGAGGGGCTGATTGTCGGAAGCGATCGACGCTACAACGACGGATGAATCGAGGCCGCCCGACACCAGAGCAAGAGGATTTTCGCAGGTCGATCGCCACGCGCGGCAGCACTGGCGGATCACACGCGCGACCACTTCCGCCTGTTCGACAGGGGTCGCCTGATCCTGCTCGGCGACATGATCCCATGGTGACCAGAACGCCTCTGTCGTTACCGTTCCCTCCCGTGCGAGGGTGAGCGTGGTCCCGGCGAGGAGCTCTCTTATCCCGTCAAGGCCGGTTGTTGCCGACGGGAGATCCTTGACGCTCAGATATCGCGGCATTTCCTCCCAGGCGACTGCGCCCGTCGCCAGGCCCAGCTCGACGAGCAGTGCGGCGTCGGACGCCAGCGCCATGCCGTCAGGACGCACCGTAAAATAGCACGGCATCGACGCACTGGGATCCCGGGAGACGGCGATCTCGCCTTCACCTCTTGTGCATAAAAGATAGGAGCCCCAAAAACGCTGGACGAGACGCTCGCGTGGTTCGTGCGCGATGTGCTCAAGAACAGTGCGATCGACGCCGGTGATGGCGGCAGCGTCTCCATAGCGCGGGAAGACGGTTCCGAGGATTACGCCGTCGCCGCTCGGCAGACGCAGAATATTTTCGCTGCCTGCGCTGAAAACCAGACAATCAGCGGTTTGATAACATAGGTGCAAGCGAACGAGCCCTGACAGGGCGGACAGGAGCGGCAGCGCCTTTGCCGCGACCGAGCCACACAGGATCAGGTAGTTCGTCACCATCACACGGTCAGGATCGGAACAAACCGCGACACGGTCTCGGCGCTATCGTTGAGGATCAGATCATCGACCTGGACCCAGCAATGGGCAGCAAAAGGTGCGGCGCGTACGCCGATGACGAGATCGGCAACAAAGCCCTTGGCAAGGGTCCGGTCGAGAAATGCGATGGAGCTCGTCAGGCAATGGACGGATCGTGGGCGTAACATACGCGTCTTCGCGAAGCTCACCCTCAACCTCTGCCAGTCTTCCTCGGTGACAGGTTGCCCGCGACCGCGGCAAAGAGCCTTTTTCTTACGGATCATCCTTAGAACCGGTGCCAGCCCGGCCAGGTTCAACATAGCTGCTGCCCTATACTGGCTGGCGATGGCCCAAAACAGATCACGCCAATAGATCGAACCCAGACCGCTATCGGCAGCTACGTTCTGGCGACCGGGTCGGCACGACAAACTGTCGCAAACCGACGTCGGTGTATCATTTTCCTCGATGATACCCGCGCGCAGGAGCGGCTCAATCCGGTTGCGCGAGATCGTCTGCGGCGGCCGCATGGCGATCAGTTCCCGGAATAGATCATCATCCCTTTCTCCAAGGCAAAAATATCGATCTGCACACACGTCGAGGAACACTGCCTTGCGGCCGCAAAGGCAGGCGGCCAGTCCCTCCCTGAGATGAAAGCCCATCTGCTGCGCCTCTTTCTTGACGATCGAGCAGGAGGTCCGGCGCGCATCCGAACGATGCGCGCCAGAACCGTCAATCGTCGGCAATGCCGACGGAAATCTCCGGAAGCCCGAGAGAGTCGAGCCCCTGTCGACCGGGACCACGGGTCTCGATGCTTGCTTTGCCGAGTTCGATCGTCTCGACGTCATTGATGTCTTGTTCCATAGTTACCTCCATCATTGCCCGCGAAGTTTCGCGGCCATATGAACTTAGAAATTCTATGTTTTATAAACGATCTTATAAGTTTCTGTTTCGGCAACTTATAAAGCGCCTTCAATTTCAACTTCTGGAATATGATCCCATCCGGGAATGGAGGTCAGCGCTTATTTGCGCTATCGACGCGCGCGGCCGCCACAACACAAATCTCTTCAGCCTTTAATAAACGTCGACGGTGATAGTGCCACATCGCGACCCTGATGGTGTTTTTGTTCCCCTCACCGGTGACATTCCACAACGCCTCCAGTTCCGCGGCAGTCCCGAAGAACCGGCCTTCCTGGAGACGAGCGGTATGGAGGCGCTCACCAGCCGAGATGATCGCAGCCCGATGCTCGGCATTATCCGAGGATGCCCCGACCCTCGCGAAAAACGTAGCGGTAAGCGCCGCTATGGCATCGTCACCGCCGCCCTTACTGGTTTCAAAACCGGGAAAGCGTCCGATCATCTCAGGCCTGGTCATCGTCCTGACGGCCAGCCGTATCAGATCGGCATGCCAGCGATAGAGTTGCTGGAGGGTCTCGCTCGTCATTTCCGGCGTCGCGAAACCGCCACCGCCATGGGGCTCAACAAGGCGTTCTCCGACGAGGCGATGCAAAGCATCGCGGACCGGAGAAATGCTTGTGCCGACTTCCTGCGCGACCGCGGCAAGGCCGATCGATAGTCCGGGCACGAACCGGCCGGACATGATCTGACGCTTGAGATCCCGATAGACCCTGTCCGCAGTGAGCGCTTCAGGCGACATAGACGCACCTTAGTCCCAGCGGGATGGATCCGGCGGGCAGCGCTCGCGGCTCCGTCCCTGATCACTGCCCAGAATCTGGCTTAAATTGTGGCGTGCGATGAACTCGATGCAGCGCGTTCCCAGGTCGTGCATGTCATCGTCCAGAATATGCCGCGGAAAGTGCATGTGGCGCTCCAGAAACAAAATGGGGATCAACAGATGCGCGCCCGACAAGCCGAGGGCATAAGCGCATTTCAAATGGTCATCGATCCGAGGCTTGGGATTCCCTGACTCGATTTCCCGAAGCCAGCGCACGCCAATCCCCGCCCTGGCGGCCAGCCTCTCTTGCGTCATGCGCCGGAACCTGCGTCTCTCCTCGATACGACGCCCCGAGATCATCTTGATCTCCTCCAATATGAGCGCCCGATCGGGCAGCCCATTGCTCTGAGACCACATCTCCAGGTTCTCCCCGAGAGTTTCTCAAAGCTCCGTTGCACATTCCGACCAACGCAAACTCGTGTGGAACACCTCAGCGGGTCAAACGCTATCGTTCCCAATTTGGGGGATGCAGGCGCCCTTGTTCCTGAATGCCGGGGCGCCGAACCAATGCCGACCTGCCTCGCCATCTGGCGATTGCCCTCCTGGCCACAGGGGCGTCCGCTCCCTCATTCAGTCCGACGGTCTGGACGCAAAAGTGCGGCTGGCCGGTCGTCAAATCCGGCATCGGCGTGCCGTTTTCGGCAGCCACATGCCCTGTCCGGCACCCTTGTGCCTCACCGATTGAGGGCCGGTCTTTTCCGCACCAAAATCACATCGCGGTTGGAATGGCACGACACGATCCGACCATCATCAAGGCTCCTGACCGTTCTGACCGCACCGATACCGCCCCCCATCACCCCACGAGGAAGACGCGATGAAGCGGCACCTGTTTTTCGGTCATCGTCACGACCACCGTGGCGAGCCAAGCTATGGCATGTCCTCCTATAATATCCGGATCGATGCGGAGAGCGCACGCATCGATTGCGGCCGTCATGCCGCGAGGTTTTACGATTGTCACGTTAGCGGACAAATGGTCCGGGCACACTGGCCCGGCACAGGTGCGGTCGGGCAAACCGCTCATCCTCAACGGCAGGCCGAGCGCGGCTGAAGCGTAGAAAGAAGCAAGCTGGTAGCGATGGCGAGCGGCCCGCACCACTCTTGTTCACTGGGGGAGCCCTATGATTATCTAAAGATTATCGACCCGACCGGCCTCGCCTGGGAATGGCTACGCCGTGACACAGACTATCGCCAGCAGCCCCCTAGCGCTCGCCAACAGACAAACCTTGGGAACCACATCGCCATGGCGCCGTCCGCATGCATCGCCCGATGGGGATGCCTCTGCGTGGAGAATGCGGACCTGCGCGCAACTGATGCATCGATACTCTGGAGATCGCCTTTGGATCCAGCGATCCTGCGCGTGGCTGCCGCCCCCTGCTCATCGCACGACTCTATGACGTTCGATCTGCGTCACTGGGCGAACAGGGCCGTCATCGTCAACGATGCTGCGGGCCGCGAACATATCTTGTTGCGGGGCCGTTCCGGCATCCGTCTGGACGTTATCGCCGGCACATTGCGCGATGGGCCAGTCTCGCTCCGGTTCGACATGACTGGATCGAACGATATCGAAAGCTCGCTTCGAACCTTGCGGCGCTTTCTCCATGTCTGCAAGACGGGTGACGCCTCTCCACTGTCGATGACTAATGGGGTCCCGTCGTGCCGGACAATCAATGCCCTACGCGTGCATGATGCCTTGCATCAAGGCGCCAGCATCCGCGACATCGGTATCATGCTTTTTGGTCAGGCTCGCATCGGATCAGAGTGGAGGTCACCTGGAGAATCCCTCAAATCCCATTGCCGGCGACTGATTGCCTATTCCCGCCATATGGCCAGCGGAGGTTGGCAAATGCTGCTTCGCTAATGGATAGGCGCCGCTCAGACTTAGAATGGGGAGGCAGCGGCCTGCTTTTCGTCTTCCCGGCGGCGCTTGGGGGGCACGGTGGGCAAGGTGGCGGCGTAAAGGTTGAACAGCATGAACAAGGTTTTAGCGGTCCGGCCGATATGCCCTGTGCCCGTTACAAACGAGACGCAGCCTAGCACGAAAGACAGCCAAAAAACCACGCGGGCGAGGCCGCTGTCACCATAAGGCGAGTCTTTGCGCAGGCCGAGAGAGAGCGTTTCGCCAATGGCGATCAGGCGTAAGCGTGGCGTGAAGGCCGTGGCCCTTGGTTGGGCAGAGGTGTATCACCTCAGATATGATAGGTGAACTCGAAGAGCTTAAAGGCTTGCTCCTGAATGACTGGGATCCGATTGGCGTGGCGGGTATTCCCGAGGCGGTCGATGAGTATGATTCATACGCGCTCCACCTTCATGGCATGCTGGCCGCTGGCACGACTGCTGAGGCAGTCGCCGAATATCTGAATTGGGTTGTGACGGCTCGAATGGAGCTAACCGGTAATCTCGCCCACGACCGCGAGATAGCGAAGCGGGCCATAGCCATTTACGTTCGCACTGACTGAGTTGCCCGGAGCTAGGCGGCTTCGGCGATCACCTGCTGATCTGGCTGCCAGTTCCAGGGCATGAGCTCGTCCCAGCGCGCGGCGGGCCAGTCGCTCGCGATCTTGGCGATGACATCAGCGATATAGGCCTGCGGCTCGATGCCGTTGAGCTTGGCCGTCTCGATGACGGAATAGATGGCGGCGGCGCGCTCGCCCCCGGCCTTCGAGCCTGCGAACAGCCAGTTCTTGCGGCCGATCGCAATGGAGCGGATCGCCCGTTCGGCGATGTTGTTGTCGATCTCGGCGTAGCCATCATCGAGGAAGCGGGTCAGCGCCGTCCAGCGCTTGCGGCCATAGGCGAGCGCCTTGGCCATGGCGGACTTGGGCGACAGGCGGCGCAACGCGTCGTCGATGGCTGTGCGCAGGTCATCGATCAGCGGCCTGCTATGCTGTTGCCGATGCTGGCACCGGACATCGGGTGGTTGCCCTCGGATATCGGCCTCGTGCCGGTATAGCGCTGCGATCCGCTCCAGCAGGTCCGTGGTCAGCGGCGTCGGGCTGGTGGCGTGGTTCTCGAAGATCTTGCGCCGGAAGTGTGCCCAGCAGGCAATTTCTCTCACCCTGCTACCCTCATAGAGCCTGTCATATCCGGCATAGCCATCAGCCTGCAGGAGACCGGAGAAGCTCCTGAGCTCGGTCTGGGGATGGATGCCGCTGCGATCGGGCGTGAACCTGTACCAGACCAGCGCCGGGCCAGCGGCGCCCGATGCGCGGTCATCGACGACATAGGTCCACAGCCGTGCCGTGGCGGTCTTGCCCTTGCCGGGATCGAGCATCGGCACCGGCGTATCATCGGCATGGAGCTTGCCGGCCTTGAGACCTTCCTCGCGGATACGGCTGACGATGGGATCGAGTAGCGCGGCAGCCTGTCCCGTCCAACCGGCCAGGGTCGAGCGGTCGATCTCAATGCCCTGCGCCGCCATCATCTCGGCCTGGCGGTAGAGCGGCAGATGATGGTCGAACTTGTTCACGACCACATGCGCCAGCGTTGCGAAGCTCGCCTTGCCGCGCGCAATCGCCTTGGGCGGTGCCGGTGCCTGGACGATCTTCTCGCAGACCCTGCAGCTATACTTGGGACGCACGGTGCGCACGACGCGCCACTGCACGGGCAGCACATCGAGCATCTCGTCGCTGTCCTCGCCCAGCGGGCGTAGCGCGCCGCCCCAATCGGGACAGGTGCAGGTTCCGGCCGCTGGTTCAATGCGACGTTCCTCGCGCGGCAGGTGCGCCGGCAACGACCGGATCGGTGTGGGCCGGTCACCCCGATCGACCGAAGGCTTGCGAACGTCGGCAAGTTCGGCTTCGCCCTCCAGCTCTTCGAGCGCCAGTTCCAGCTGCTCGATCTGCAGGGAGAGCTTCTCGGACGACTGGCCGAAGGTTATGCGGCGAAGCTGGGCAAGCTGGACGCGCAGCGCCGCAATGAGGCTGTCGCGCGCCGCTAATGCCGCTTCCAGCTCGGCGATCCGGGCGTCCTTGTCGAGGGTTGGAAAAGCCGCGTCCGACATGGCGAACTGCTAGCATAAAGCGCCTCTTTGCGCCACAAAAACAACGGGAATCTGCCGATTATCCAGCGAGCAAGGGCGCTGCTGTCCGCTCCGGCCGGCGCCAGTCAATGCCCTCCAGCAGCATCGACAACTGCGCCGCGCTGAGGGTCACCTTACCCGTCTTCGTTGCCGGCCAGACGAACTTACCCCGGTCCATCCGCTTGGAGAACAGGCATAGGCCCTGACCGTCATACCAGAGCAGCTTGACCAGATCCCCACGCTTCCCCCGGAAGGCGAACAGCGCGCCCGAATGCGGGCTCTGTTCGAGCACCTGCTGCGCCATCACCGCCAGCCCGTCGAAGCCCTTGCGCATATCGGTCGCGCCGCAGGCCAGAAATATCCGGACGGAGCCCGCACCCGCAAAGCAGGGGAGCGGGATCATCGCGTCAGAACGCCGAGCACCCGCGCCAAGGCGTCGGCATCGACCGCCGCGTCCACGGTCAGACGGACGCCTGACGGTAACTCGATCCCGATCTGCCCATAGGTGGATACAGGTTGAGGCAGCATGGTCGGTGCCGACGGCCCGGCAACTTCGATCTCGGCGAATGACGGCAGCGCTGGCGGCTGTATCCCGGTCAGCTCGCCCGACATCGCCTGCCGACGCCAAGTGTAGATCTGACCGCTGCCAACCTCGTGTCGCTCACACGCATCGCGAACCGACCCACCCGAACCAAAGGCATCCCGCAGGATCGCCAGCTTCTGCTCCACCGTCCAGCGCCGCCGGCCCGATACTCGGCCGACGACCTCGATCCGACCAGTCATACGAGAGATCGTATGACTACTCGTTCCATCCGCCTCGATATCGTCCAACATCGCCGCTCCCGAAAAGAACGGCAATCAGCCTATGACCCGCGTATCGCGCAAGGCGGCCTCCAGGCCACGCTTACGATCAGGCCCACAAAGATGCTCCAGAACCATGCCCATTCCTGGGTTGTCAGGATGACGCCGCATATCCAGAGAAACGCGCACAGTCGACCGAACGCCGCCGGATTGTGCGGGAGCTGACCGAGCTGATCGCGAAGCGAGGCAAGCCAGGGATGATCGTCAGCGATAACGGCACGGAACTGATCTCCAACGCCGTGCTGTCATGGTGGGAGAGCTCGGCGTGGAGTGGCACTCCGTCGTGCCGGGCAAGCCGATGCAGAACGGCTATGTCGAGAGCTTCAACGGCCACATGCGCGACCAGCTACTCAATGAGACGCTCTTCCTCAGCCTGGCTCACGCCCGCGCGGAGATCGCCGCGTGGGTGGAAGACTACAGCGGCGAGCGACCGCACTCAGCCCTTGATATGAGACCCCGGCGATGTTCGCCGCCAAACTGCAAAAAGCAATGGCCTGCTCCGCTACGCCCTACGAGCTCCGCTGCGCAGCCCATTGCTTCAATCGCGCTCATGCGCAAAACAATCGCCCGGCGCTAATCCCGGTTGGAGCAAAGCTAGGGGTCAGGTCAATTCCTTACCATTACGGCTATCTCAGCCCGACATTCTCTAACGGAATTTAAAATAGGGACCTGCCTTGGCAAAATTCAGTTAATTGGAATGACCGTGAAACCATTCAGCGGCACGACCACGACCTTGTGCCCAGAGGTCACTGTAACCTTGGTGCGATTGTCCGCCGCATCATAAACATAAGTAGTGGTTGTCATGTTAGTCGCCCCACCCTGTTGCTTGACTTCTATAAGGCGACCTCGTGTATCATATTTGTAACTGGTCGTCTCGCTCGCAAACGCCGTAGCTTCCCCCGCTAGCAACAAAGCAATGACCACAAGAATTCTCATAGCACCCTCCATCTGTCAAAAGTGATGTACGTAACATCCCATTAACAACCTCGATACGATCAACTTAAACATTGTACGCGTGCGTAGGTGCCGCCGCGCCGCCAGGTTGCTGCCTTCATACCAGATCAGCGGTTCGTCAACGTTGGGACCATGGACATAGCGCCGCAGCAGGGTGCCCGTGTCGTCATATTCGGCCACCAGCGCGTCGCCGTCATGGAGGAACCGGGTGGTGCCCGTGCCCGTCGACGCCACCTGCGCCAGCCGACCCAGCGGATCGTAGGCAAGCGTGGCGCTGTCGACGCTC
>Ga0182740_1000302_pt1 | contig 70363 bp, 55 predicted proteins | sample eDN5th37CKraftBY_FD_128872 | JGI IMG/M metagenome (GOLD analysis project Ga0182740, IMG submission 128872) | Enriched backyard soil microbial communities from Emeryville, California, USA - eDNA 5th pass 37_C Kraft BY (version 2) (version 2) | ecosystem: Environmental > Terrestrial > Soil >...
CCCGCCGCGCCGCGGTGCTCGCCGGCGACAACATCCGCGCCGAGCAGAAGGCGCTGGGTAAGAAGGTCGGTCAGGCGTCCCCCGAGGAACGTCCCGCCCTGCTCGCCGGAGCGAAGGAACTCGCTGCGAAGGTCAAGGAACTCGAGGCCCAGCAGCACGCCGCGCAGGAAGCCCTCGACCGCGCGCACATGGCGATCTCCAACGTCGTGCAGGAGGGTGCCCCGGCCGGCGGTGAGGACGACTTCGTCACCCTCGAGACGGTCGGTGAACTGCCCACCTTCGACTTCGAGCCGAAGGACCACCTGACGCTCGGGGAGTCGCTGGGCCTGATCGACATGGAACGCGGCGCGAAGGTGTCCGGTGCGCGCTTCTACTTCCTCACCGGCTACGGCGCGCTGCTGCAGCTCGGGATGCTGCAGCTCGCCGCGCAGAAGGCCACCGCCAACGGCTTCACGATGATGATCCCGCCGGTGCTCGTGCGTCCCGAGATCATGCAGGGAACCGGGTTCCTCGGTCAGCACGCCGACGAGGTGTACCACCTCGAAGAGGACGACCTGTACCTCGTCGGCACCTCCGAGGTGCCTCTCGCCGGCTACCACTCGGGCGAGATCCTCGACCTGTCCGCGGGCCCGAAGCGGTACGCCGGCTGGTCGTCGTGCTTCCGCCGCGAAGCGGGCAGCTACGGCAAGGACACCCGCGGCATCATCCGCGTCCACCAGTTCGACAAGGTGGAGATGTTCGTCTACTGCAAGCCCGAGGACGCCACCGACGAGCACCAGCGCCTGCTGGCGTGGGAACGCGAGATGCTCGCCGCGATCGACGTGCCCTACCGGGTCATCGACGTCGCCGGCGGCGACCTCGGTTCGTCCGCCGCCCGCAAGTTCGACTGCGAGGCGTGGGTGCCGACGCAGGAGCGCTACCGCGAACTGTCGTCGACGTCGAACTGCACGACCTTCCAGGCCCGCCGCCTCGGTGTCCGCTACCGGGACGAGAACGGCAAGCCGCAGATCGCCGCGACCCTCAACGGCACCCTCGCCACCACGCGCTGGCTCGTCGCGATCCTCGAGAACCACCAGCAGGCCGACGGCTCCGTGAAGGTGCCGGCAGCGCTCGTTCCGTTCGTCGGGCGTGAGGTGCTCGAGCCGATCGGCTGAGGTCGCGCCGCCTTCGGCGAGCCGACGTGCCGGCCGCCTTGGGCGAGCGAATGTATCCCTCGTCTCCTTCGACCGACCGGGTGTGCCACTCGCTCGGTCGAAGGTGGGGTACGAACTGGGGTGGCCCTCCGGGTCAGCCCAGGATCATGCAGGTGGTCGAACCGCTCGCCACGAGCCTGCCCTGCTCGTCACGGGCCTCGCCGCGCGACGTCGCGGTCCGGCGTCCCGAATGCTCGCAGAAGCCCTGCACCCGGATGAGGTGTCCCGGCTGCACCGCCCGCAGGTAGCGCACCTGCAGGTCGAGGGTGGTGTAGCCGACGCCCGGGGCGAGGGTGCTCGCCACGGAGAAGCCCATCGCGGTGTCGAACAGTGTCGCGACGACCCCGCCGTGCACGCTGCCCACGGCGTTGCAGTGGAACTCCTGCACCTCCAGCGTCACCTCGGCGAATCCCTCGCGCGCATCCGTGACCGTGAAGCCGAGCGTGCGCGAGGTCGGGTGGTGCGGGATGCTGCCGTCGATGAGTCCGCGCAGGAAGTCGAGGCCGTGCATGTCACGATTGGCAGCCGAGGTGGGGGCGGGGTCGTCCCACGTGTAGGTGCGTTTGCGATCGGTCACAACGTCGACCGTAAATCACTGGATGAGGCGGCGCCGAGGTGGGACGATTCTGTGCATGTCCCGTCGATGTTGACTTGCACCGACCACATCGTTGACCGTCCGCGCCGTCGCGTATTCCGCGACGCGCGAACTGGTGCCGCTCTACGGCGGGTACGGCCTGCTGTTCGAGGACAACGGCCTGTCGACGGCACAGATCTCCTCGCTGTTCGCGGTGTGGTCCATCGCGGCGTTCGTGACCGAGGTGCCGTCCGGGGCGTGGGCCGACATCGTGCCGCGCCGGACCCTGCTGTTCGGTAGCGCCGTCCTTCTCACCGCGTCGTTCACCCTGTGCTGGTGCCGAGCTACTGGGGCTTCGCGGCCGGCTTCGCGTTGTGGGGGCTGGCCGAGTCCATGAAGTCCGGCACGTTCGAGGCGTTGCTGTACGAGGAACTGGCGGCACTCGGCGCGCGGGACCGGTACGCGACCGTCCAGGGGTACGTGAACTCCGCCGAGGTGACCAGCGTGTTCGTCGCGACCGCGTCGGCCGGTCCGCTCTACGCCCTTGGCGGTTACGGGCTGGTCGGGTGGGTTTCGATCGCGATCACCGTCGTCGACGGCCTGCTGGTGTTCACGCTCCCGCCGGCACCCCGGACGGTTCGGGTCGACAGCACCGAACCTGCACCGGACGACGGTGGCACCTTCGTCGCGCGCTACGTGGGGGTGCTGCGCGCCGGGACGCACGAGATCCGCACCGACGTGGTCGTCCGGCGGGCGGTGCTGCTCACGGCAGTGCTGATGTCGTTCCTGGCGCTCGAGGAGTACTTCGGCCTGCTCGCCCGTGACGGCGGTGCGTCGACCGCGCAGGCGCCGCTGCTGGTGTCGATCACGGTCGTCGGGCAGATCGTCGGGGCCGCGGTCGCCGGACGGACCGCCGTCATGACCGGGCGGACCATGGCCGTCGTGCTGTGCGCGGCCGCGGCGCTGCTCGCGGTCGGGGCGGTCGCCGGGGGAGTCGCGGGATTCGTCGCGATCGGCATCGGATACGGCATCCTGCACAACGCGGGGATCGTCGCCGAGGTGCGGATGCAGGACGCGATGTCCGGATCGGCGCGCGCGACCGTCACGTCGGTGGCCGGTCTGACCAGCGAGGTCGCGTCGCTCGCCCTGTTCGCGGGCTTCGCGGTGGGGTCCGCGTGGCTGTCGCTGTCGATCCTCGTCGCCGCGGTCGCGGTGCCGGTGCTGCTGACCGCGGTCGCGGCACCGCACATGCTGCCCCACCGCCCCCGCCCCGCCGGGTGACGGGGCAGGGGCGGGACAGGATCAGAGCTTGGTGCAGCGCAGCTCGTGGCCCTTGGACGTCTTGCAGCGGCCCGTCTCGAGGTCCCACTGCCAGCCGTGCAGGTTGCAGGTCAGAGTGGTGCCGTCGACGACACCGAACTTCGACAGGTCGGCCTTCAGGTGCGGGCAGCGACGCTGGACCTCGTAGCCCCCGATCTCGATCGACGCCGAATCGTCGTGTGCCTCGGCGAACCAGCCGTCCGCGTACGCGATGCGCTCGTCGGTCAGGCACTTGAAGAACGTGTAGAGGAACTCGTTGTAGCCGCCCACGCGCCACGCCGTGAACCGGGTGGACAGGAAGATGGTGTTGACCCAGTCCGGCTCGTCGTCGCGCAGCACGGTGCGCACGAGTTCCGGCGCGATGCGGAAGCCGTAGCGGTACTTGCCCTCGCCCTCGATCGGTTCGCGGACGACCCGCTTCGGGAAGTCGAGCACGACGGTCTCGTCACCCATCACGAGCCCGACCGGATACCCGATGCCGTCGCAGATCAGATCGGACTGCGCCATGATCGGCTCGAACTTCGCCTTGAGCGCCCCGATCAGCGGCTCGCCCTCGGCCGGCGCCCACGTCGCCTTCTCGGCCTCGATGATCGGCGCGAACCGCTGCGCCATCTCCTCGATGTAGGCGGCCTTGTCGGTGAAGATCCGATCGACCTGCTCGTCCGGGATCGGATGCGTGAGGGTCATCCGATCGCTGCCGGTCAGATCCACGACCGAACCCGGAATCATCAGCAGGCCGCCGTCGCGGCCGTGGATCCGCAGCTGCTCGAGGAACACCTGCTGGTCCGGGAAGATGTTGCCGACGTCGCCGTGGTCGTCGTTGAGGTCGCGCAGCTCGGGATCGAGGAACACCGGGGGGCCCGCGGACGGCACGATCCACGTCGCCCCGACCTGCTCGATGTAGGAGCGGCAGCGGTCCATGCCGCGCTGGCGCTTCTGCTTGCCGAAGTTGCGCTTCGTGCCGGCCGGGATGTCGTAGACCATCGGGTACCAGATGGCACCGGAGTACTGCAGCAGGTGGATGTCGATGTGCCCGAACGCCTCGAGCATCGGATCCATGTCGATCGGCCGCGCGTCGTTCATGTTGAAGACGGTCGTCGTGCCGTCGGACACCACGAGACCGGAGTCGCCGATCGGGCCGTCGGCGGGCGCGCGCAGCGCGATGATCATGACGTCGAGCGAGCCCTTGGGTCCGGTCACGGTGTGCTTGACGGAGTCGGTGGTCTCGAAGAACTTCGTGAAACCGAGCGCTTCGAGCTCACGCTTGAGGTCCGGCACCGGGTAGTCCGGCAGCAGCACGGTCGCGTCCTTGCTGACGTGCTTGCTCAGCGTTCCCGGGTCGAAGTGGTCCTTGTGCAGGTGCGAAACGTACAGGTAGTCGACATCGCCGAGGGTGTCCCAGTCGAGCTGCGTGTTGTCCGGGAAGGGCACCCACGATGCGAAGTACGCGGGGTTGACCCACGGGTCGCACAGGATCGATCCCGCCTCGGTCTGGATGTGGAACCCGGCGTGTCCGACGCTGGTGATCTGCACTACGTTGCCCTCCTGAACTGGCGACCGGCGTGCCTACCAGGGTAGGCGGCGCCGTTCGGCTCACTTCGGCCAGGCAGTTCGGCACTGTCCCGGGCGGGGTCGATTCGGGTGTCGTGGTCGGTGCAGATCCGGCGGTTCCGGCTACTCTGGCCGTCGTGGAACCCTTCTACCGGACCATCATCGGCGTGGCGCGCACGCTCTTCGCTGCGCAGGGCCTGAAGTTCACCATCACCGGGGAGGAACACATCCCGGCGACCGGCGGCGCGGTCATCGCGATGAACCACACCGGATACATGGACTTCACCTACGCGGGCATCCCGGCGCGCGCCACCAAGCGGTACATCCGCTTCATGGCGAAGAAGGAGGTGTTCGACAACAAGATCTCCGGCCCGATGATGCGCGCGATGAAGCACATCCCCGTCGACCGCGGCGACGCCGGCGAGTCCTACCGCCGCGCGGTTGAGGCGCTCCGCTCCGGGGAACTCGTCGGCGTGTTCCCCGAGGAGACGATCAGCCGCAGCTTCGAGCTGAAGGACTTCCGGTCCGGTGCCGCGCGCATGGCGCTCGAGGCGGGTGTGCCGATCGTGCCGATGATCATCTGGGGCTCGCAGCGCGTGTGGACGAAGGGGCATCCCAAGCGTCTGGGCCGCACCAACACGCCGATCGTCATCAAGGTCGGTGCCCCCGTCGTCCCGCACGAACCGGCCTCGGAGACCACCGCGGAACTGCACGCGGTGATGGAGAAGATGCTGCACGAGGTGCAGCAGGGCTACGAGCACGAGCCGGGTGCCTACTGGGTGCCGCGCCGGCTCGGCGGATCGGCGCCCGGTCGCGAGGAGGCCGACGCCGAGGACGCCCGCGTCGCCGCGGAACGTCGCGCCCGCAAGGAACGCGAACGCGCCGAACGGGAAGGCCGCGCGGCCGGACCGGGCACCGACTCCGGGACTCCGGGACAGTGACTTGGTGAGTTCTCCCGTTCCGAGCCTCGTCGCCACCGATGTCGACGGCACCCTGATCGACGACGCGAACCGCGTGTCGGAGCGGACCCGTGCCGCCGTGCACGCGGTCGTGGAGTCGGGGACGCCGTTCGTGCTGGCCACGGGCCGGCCGCCGCGGTGGATTCCTCCGGTCGTCGAGGAACTCGGATACGCCCCGCTGTCGGTGTGCGCGAACGGCGCGGTGATCTACGACAGTGCGACCGACCGCGTTCTCCACACGACGCTGCTGTCCGCCGAGGAGCTGGCGTGGATCGCGGACGTCGCCCGCCTCGCGTTGCCCGGTGCCGGGCTGGCCGCCGAGCGGGTCGCGGCGAGCGCTCACGACGCGGCGAGCCCCCAGTTCGTCAGTGCCCCGGGTTACGAACATGCGTGGTTGAACCCGGACAACACCGAGCTCGCCGAGCACGAGGTGATCGCCGAGCCCGCCATCAAGCTGCTCATCCGGATGGCGACGGCGACGAGCCGGGAGATGGCCGACGCGCTCGTGCCCGCGCTCGCGGGCCTGGTGGACGTGACCTATTCGACGGACAACGGCCTGATCGAGATCTCGGCGTCGGGCGTGACGAAGGCGTCGGGTCTCCGGGCGGCGGCCGAGCTGCTCGGGGTGCCCGAGGACGGCATCGTGGCGTTCGGGGACATGCCCAACGACATTCCGATGCTCACGATGGCCCGGTACGGGGTGGCGGTCGAGAACGCCCATCCCGACGCGAAGGCCGCCGCAGACGAAGTGACCGCCACCAACGCCGAGGACGGGGTTGCCCGTGTCCTCGAGCGCTGGTGGCGGCCGTGAACTTCTTCGCTCAGGGAGCGGGAGCCGGTGCCGGCTCGGGCGCCGGGGCCGCTTCCGGGGCGGGTGCCGGGGCCGCTTCCGGGGCGGGTGCCGCATTCGCGGACGCTGCCTCGACCGGGGGAGCGGTCCGCAGCGACTCCTCGTAGGCGTCGTTGTAGGCGCGCAGCACCTTCGTCACGGCGCCGGTGATCTCGTTGAAGATCAGCGACCCGTTCTCGAAGTCCGAGCGCCAGCCGTCCGGTACCCGGTATTCGTCGCTGATCGGCAGGCCGAGTTCGCCCTCGTCGAGCCCGTACTGCTTCCACGCCTTGTAGATCTCGCCGAGCACCGTCCACACCCCGCCGTTCGGTGAGGTGTAGATCGCACCGTTGACGAACTCCGCGTGCTCGAATCCGCCCTTCGCCAGCAGGACACCCGTGAGCGCGGCGCCCAGTCGGCCGAGTTCGCCGCCCTCGGCGATCCACTTCTGCGCGAGCGGGGAGTTGTCGGTCAGCCGCAGCAGCTCGGTGATCAGGCCCTGCGCGTTGTCCGCGGATCCGGTCGACGGGGCTCCGGCGGAGTTCGGCGGGATCGGGGTCGAGCTGTCACCTGCGAGCACGGCGGTGTCGGGCTCGGAAGTCGACGGCGACGACGGCTTCGACGGCACCGACAGTCCGGTTCCGGCCGCCGCGGCGGCGGCGATGTCGCGGATCTTGCTCATCTGGGCGTATCCGGCGTCGCCCGGGCAGCTGGTGCTGCCGACGTCGCGGTGCGCGAAGATGATCGGCAGATCGACCGCGGCTCCCTGCGGGTAGGGCGTGAACGACGTGCCCTCCGAGTACATGGTGGTGCGGCCCTTGGGATCCAGACCGGCCTTCTTCAGCCGCCACCCGAGGAACTTGCCGACCGCGTCCAGCGTCACCTGCGGGGGCGTCACGCTCGAGAAGTCGCCCATCATGGCGATACCCATGGTGTTCTCGTTGAACCCACCGGCGTGAGCGCCCTGGACCGGACGGTCGAGACCGCCGGCGCGGCCTTCGAAGATCTGCCCGTAGCGGTCGACGATCACGTTGTAGCCGACGTCGCACCAGCCGAGGGTCTGCGCGTGGTACGCGTAGATGGCCCGGACGATCTCGGCGGACTCGGCCTTCGAGTAGTCGTTGCTGCCGGCCGTGTGGTGGACGGTGGCACCGCCGAGGGAGTCGTCGTAGGTGGGTTCGTCGCAGCGCAGCGACTCGTCGGCACCCCACTGGGCGCGGGTGATGACCTTCAGTCCGCTCCCCGCGATGGGCTCGGCGACGTCCGAGAGGTACGCATCGGCGGCACCGCTGCCCGGGTTGATGAGCACCGCGGTGACATCGTCGGTGGGCGCGGCGGCAGGCTCCTGCGCGCGCAGCGGACGCGACGACGACGCCGGGACGTACCCGAGCTCGGGGGCCGGATCCTGAGGTGCGGCCACGGGAACTTCGGCAGGCGCGGGAGCTTCGGCGGGTGCGGGGGCCTCGGCGCCCGCGAGCGTCGGTTCGGGTCCCGGACGCGGCGTGAGCAGCACCTGCACCGCGCGCGTGAGACCGACATAGATCGGTTCGGTGCCGCCGCGGCTGTCGGCGACGTTGTCCCGCCGGGTCGACTCGATCGGCTCGGTGGCCGTCCACGGGCTCCAGCTGCCGTCCTCGTTCCGGGAGCGGATCAGGGCGTCGGTCGCCGCCACGTCGCGCGCGGCCAGCGCGACCATGCTGAACGGGCTGTCGCGGGTGATCTCCTTGACCGTGGCGCCGATGCGATCGACGAGCCCGGTCGCGTCGGGGTTCGGTGCGGGCGTGATGGCGGGCAGACCCTCGACGAGTTCCTTGATGCTCAGGTCCGGAAGGTTGAGTCCGGTCAGATCCTGGAGCGGAATGACGACGTCGGGCGCGTTCGCGAGGACGACCTCGGCGATCTGCGGTGTGATCGCGGCGATCGCATCCGTGGTCTCGTTCGCGGTGCGGACGTCGGACGTTCCGTTCGTCAGGCCGGACACGGCGAACGGCGTGGCCACCGCAAGGGCTGCGACGGCACCCAGGACGATCGACGGCTTCGGGCGGCGATGCGGCACTGTTGCTCTCCCCTTGTGTGTTCTGCGTTCGTGTTCGGCGTTCCTGTGTCGGTTGTTCGGGGGCAGGTCTCAACGGACCGAATACTCCGTTACAAGCCCGACTCCCTGAGGCATTTCGGTCTCATTTTGTGCAACTTGTGATTCTCATGTGACTGGTGTGTCTGTTGTTGCCTTGTTCAGTCACTCTTGCAACACTAGTCGCATTAAACCTTAAGCCTCAACCTGAGCTTGAGGATTTGTTCGAGTCCGATCGTGCGAACTGTCCGTTCGCGCGGCACCCCGGAGTGAGACAACGAGGGAGCGCAGCGCATGTCACGACAGCCGAACCGCCGCAGGGGACGAATCCGCAGAAGTCGCATCATCGTCGGTCGGCCCCTGCGCAGCGGTTGGAAGCCCGCGGTCGCGCGTGCCGCCACGCTCGGTCTCGCGCCCGCACTCCTGATCGGCGCCACGATCGGCGGCATCGTGCACGTGCGGTCCGGCGCACCCACGGTCGAGCAGGCCGTCTCCGCCGACACCCCGTTCACGTTCACCGGTTACGGCCACGGCCACGGCCGCGGGATGGGCCAGTGGGGTGCCTACGGATACGCGCAGGACGGGTGGACCGCGGAACGGATCGTCGGGCACTACTACGGCGGCACCACGCTCGGCACCGTCGACGTCACGCCGATCGCCGTGCGACTCGTCGGCCAGGACGACGTTCCCCTCGCGGTGTTCTCCGACGCCGGGCTCGTCGTCGCAGGTCAGCAGGTCGGGCCCGGTGATGCCGCGCACCTGACGCCGACCGCGGACGGCGGCGCCGACGTCGTCGTCACCGCCGGCTGCTCCGGTGAGGTGCGGTGGCAGGGCCGCGCCGATCTGCCCTGGGTCGACCCCGTCGACCTCGCTGAGGACCGGCCCGCGAACGAACACCTCAAGCTGTGCGCCGACGGCACTTCCTACCGCGGCGCCATCGGGGTGGTGCTCGACGGCAACGCCGCCCGCACCGTCAACCGGCTCTCCGTCGAGGACTACCTCCGCGCGGTCGTGCCCGTCGAGTCGCTGCCCGGCTGGGCCGACACCGGCGGCGCCGAGGCGCTGCGCGCCCAGGCCATCGCGGCCCGCTCCTATGCCCTCGCCGAGCAGCGCCACGAGAAGTGGCAGACCTGCGACACGCAGAGCTGCCAGGTCTACGGCGGATCGGCGAAGGAGGACCCGCGCACCGACGATGCCGTGCGCACCACCCGCGGCATGGTGCTGATGCGGGACGGCAAGGTCGTGCGCACCGAGTTCTCGGCGTCGACCGGCGGCTACAGCGCGGGCGGCGACTTCCCGTCCGTCGAGGACCTCGGCGACAAGGTGGCACCGAACCAGCAGTGGGCCAAGACCCTCACCGCCGGCGAGATCGGCAACGCGTTCGGAGTCGGGGAACTGCAGAACTTCGAGGTGCTGACCCGCAACAACCTCGGTGCCGACGGTGGTCGCGTCACCCGGGTCCGGGTGGTCGGCTCCGACCGCAGCATCGAGACCACGGGCGCCGAGGCCCGCGCCAAGCTGGGGCTGCGGTCCGACTGGTTCACCGTCAACGAGGGCGCGGAATCGACCGTCCCGCCGAGCACCCCGGCCCCCGAGACGGGCCCGGAGGTCGCCATCACCCCGTTCGGCACCGACCAGAGCCCGGCGATCCAGGAGAAGTACAACGAGCTGGGCGGGGTCTCGGGCGAACTCGGTTCTCCCGTCGGACCCGAGCTGATGCTGCCCGACGAGCGCGGCAAGTTCCAGGTCTTCACCAACGGGGTCATCCTGTGGACACCGGAGTTCGGGGCCCAGGTGTTCGACGCCTCCATCCTGCGGCAGTGGCTGCCGGGAACCGGTAGCGCCGAATAACACAGCCACCCATCACGGGGACGAGGCGGCCGCCGACGGGTTCCACCCGCCGGCGGCCGTTTTCGTCGTCCGGTTCTCGCTGTTGACATTGACGCAACGTCAAGATGCACGCTGGATGTCACGAGGAAGGGAACGCCGTGACACAGCGTGAACAAACGACACAGCGTGAACAGACGACACAGCGTGAATGGTCCATTCAGGAACTGGCCCGCGCGGCCGGGGTCACCAGCCGAACCCTGCGGCACTACGGCGACGTGGGCGTGCTCCCGCCGAGCCGGACAGGGGCGAACGGCATGCGGTTCTACGACCGCGACGCGCTGGTGCAGCTGCAACGCATCCTGCTGCTGCGGGAACTCGGCCTCGGCCTGCCCGCGATCCGCGAGGTGATCGCCGGGCAGGCCGACACCACCGAGGCGTTGCGCACCCACCTCGAGCTGCTCGAACTCGAGCAGCGCCAGCTGGGGCGCCGCATCGAGGCGGTGCGCACGACCATCCGCAAGACGGAGGCAGGTGAGGAACTGATGGCAGAGGAAATGTTCGACGGTTTCGACCACACGCAGTACCGCGACGAAGTGATCGAACGGTGGGGCCGCGACGCCTACGACAGCAGCGACCGCTGGTGGCGGGAGATGACGGACGAACAGCGTCGCGACTGGCAGGCGGTCGCGGCGAGGCTCGGCGCCGACTGGACGGCCGCCGTGCAGGCCGGTCTCGACCCGGCCGGCGACCGCGGACTCGAGCTCGCGCGACGGCACGTCGAGTGGCTCGGATCGATTCCGGGGACGCCGGGCTACGGCAAGACCGAACCCGACCGCGACTACGTGCTGGGACTGGCCGACATGTACGTCGCCGACGAACGGTTCGCGGCGAACTACGGCGGCACCGCCGGAGCCGAATTCGTCCGTGCGGCGCTGCGCGCACTGCTCGCCTGACGTGCGTGTTTCCGGTAGCTGCGGCTACCGGAAACACGCACGAGGACAGCGGTCGCCTACCCTGGTCTTCCGTGACTGCTGCATCAGCGCCCCAGCCCTCCACCGGTGACCACGACCTGATCGTCGTCGGATCCGGATTTTTCGGACTGACGATCGCCGAGCGCGCCGCAACGCAGCTCGGGAAGCGAGTACTGGTCGTCGAGCGTCGCCACCACCTCGGTGGCAACGCCTATTCGGAGCCCGAACCCGAGACGGGTATCGAGGTCCACAAGTACGGCGCCCACCTGTTCCACACGTCGAACAAGCGGGTCTGGGACTACGTGAACCAGTTCACCGAGTTCACCAACTACCAGCACCGCGTCTTCGCGATGCACAAGGGCCAGGCCTACCAGTTCCCGATGGGCCTGGGTCTGGTCTCGCAGTTCTTCGGCCGCTACTTCACGCCCGACGAGGCCCGCGCCCTGATCAAGGAGCAGTCGGCCGAGATCGACTCGTCGCAGGCGAAGAATCTCGAGGAGAAGGCGATCTCCCTGATCGGCCGTCCCCTCTACGAGGCGTTCGTGCGGGACTACACCGCCAAGCAGTGGCAGACCGACCCGAAGGACCTGCCCGCCGGCAACATCACCCGCCTGCCGGTCCGGTACAACTTCGACAACCGCTACTTCAACGACACCTACGAGGGTCTGCCCGTCGAGGGCTACACCGCGTGGCTCGAGAACATGGCGAAGGACGAGCGGATCGAGGTCCGGCTGAACACCGACTGGTTCGAGGTGCGCGACGAGATCCGCGCCGCCAGCCCGGACGCCCCCGTCGTCTACACCGGTCCGCTGGACCGCTACTTCGACTACGCCGAGGGCAAACTCGGCTGGCGCACCCTCGATTTCGAGACCGAGGTGCTGCCCACCGGCGACTTCCAGGGCACGCCGGTCATGAACTACAACGACGCGGACGTCCCCTACACCCGCATCCACGAGTTCCGGCACTTCCACCCGGAGCGGGACACGTACCCGACCGACAAGACCGTGATCATGCGCGAGTACTCGCGGTTCGCCGGTGACGACGACGAACCGTACTACCCGATCAACACGCCGGAGGACCGCGCGAAGCTCACCGCCTACCGCGACCTCGCCAAGCAGGAGGCCGCGCAGAACAATGTGCTGTTCGGTGGCCGCCTGGGTACCTACCAGTACCTGGACATGCACATGGCGATCGCCAGCGCGCTGAGCATGTTCGACAACACCCTCGTTCCGTTCTTCGAATCCGGTGTGCCGGTCTCGGGGGACGCATCGTGAGCGTGGGGGAACTCGAGGAGAACGTGCAGGGGAACACCGTGAGCCCGGACAATTTGCTCGGCAAGTCGCTGCTGCAGCGCATCATCCTTCCGCGACCCGGTGAGCCGCTCGACGTGCGCACCCTCTACCTGGAGGAATCGCCGACCAACGCGCGTCGCGCGCACGCCCGGAGCCGGACCACGCTGAACATCGGCGCGGAGTCCGAGGTCTCGTTGTGCACCTACTTCAACGCGTTTCCGGCGAGCTACTGGCGACGCTGGAGCACGCTCGGGTCCGTCGTGCTGCGCCTCGAACTGTCCGGGCACGGCCGGGTCGACGTCTATCGCAGCAAGGCCGACTCGAGCCGCATCCACGTGCAGGGCCGTGAGTTCACCGCTGCCGGTGACGCCGCGACGATCGTCGAACTCGAGACGGACCTCGGCCCGTTCGAGGATGGCGGCTGGATCTGGTTCGACATCACCACCGACACCGACGTCACGCTCGTCTCCGCCGGTTGGTACGCGCCGGTCGAGGCGCCCGGCAAGGCGTCGGTCGCCGTCGGCATCCCGACGTTCAACCGTCCCGCCGACTGCGTGAAGGCGCTGCGGGCGCTCGCGTCGGATCCGCTGGTCATGGACGTCGTCGACGCCGTGATCATCCCCGACCAGGGCACCCGCAAGGTCCGCGACGAGGACGACTTCGCCGAGGCCGCCGCGCCGTTCGGCGACCGGCTGGTCATCCACGACCAGGCCAATCTCGGTGGTTCCGGTGGCTACAGCCGCATCATGTACGAGGCGTTGAAGACCACCGATTCTCCTTACATCCTCTTCATGGACGACGACATCGAGATCGAACCGGACTCGGTGCTGCGCGCGCTGGCCCTGTCGCGGTTCGCGAAGTCCCCGATGCTCGTCGGCGGCCAGATGCTCAATCTGCAGGAGCGCAGTCACCTGCACACGATGGGCGAGGTCGTGAACCGGTCGATCTTCATGTGGTCGGCCGCCCCGAACGTCGAATACGACCACGACTTCGCGGCGAAGCCGCTGCGCGACCGCGAGAACTCGAAGCTGCTGCACCGCCGCATCGACGTCGACTTCAACGGCTGGTGGATGTGCATGATCCCGCGCGTCGTCGCGGAGGAGATCGGCCAGCCGCTGCCGCTGTTCATCAAGTGGGACGACGCCGAGTACGGGCTGCGGGCGCGCGCCGCCGGCTACCCGACGGTGACGATGCCCGGTGCCGCGATCTGGCACATGGCCTGGTCCGACAAGGACGACGCGATCGACTGGCAGGCGTACTTCCACCTGCGCAACCGGCTCGTCGTGGCGGCGCTGCACATGCCCGGCGACGGCCGCGGCCTGGTGCTCGACACGGTCAAGGCGACGATCAAGCACCTCGTGTGCCTCGAATACTCGACCGTCGCGATCCAGAACAAGGCCATCGAGGACTTCCTCGCCGGACCGGACAGGCTCTTCGAGCTGCTCCCGACCGCCCTCGGCCAGGTGCACGCGCTGCGGAAGAACTTCTCCGACGCGCGGGTGCTGCCGTCGTCGACGGAGCTGCCGTTGCCGTCGGGTGCCGGGGTGGGTGCGGTCGGGCAGCCGCGCGGACCGATCGGGAAGCTGTCGCGGCTCGCGAAGGGCGTCGTGCACAACCTGCGTCCGGCCGCCGAGACGCATCACGAGCAGCCCCAGATGAACGTTCCGACGATCGATGCCCGCTGGTTCCTGCTGTCGCAGGTCGACGGTGTGACCGTCACCACCGCGGATGGGCGCGGCGTCGTCTACCGTAAGCGCGACCGAGCGCAGGCCGGAGCACTGTTGTCCGAGGCGCTGCGACTGCGGCGCGAACTGGCACGACGGTTCCCGGAGCTGAAGAAGCAGTACCAGGATGCGGTTCCTGCCCTGACGAGCAAGGAGGAGTGGGAGCGTGTCTTCGCTGTCGAGCAGTGATCGAGCTGCCCGGAAGACCGACGCCTGGACGACCACCGAGTCGGAGATCCGGATCCTGCAGGCCGTGCAGGCCACCGTCGGTTCCCGGCCGCAGGCAATCGCGATCGCCCGCAGCATGTCGCACTTCGGTGAGCACGCCCTCGGCTGGGCCGCGATCGGTGGTGTCGGCGCACTCGTCGACCGTCGTCGTCGCCGGCAGTGGGCGGGTGTCGCGGTCGGAGCGGTCGGTGCGCACGCGGCGTCGATCGTGGTCAAACGCATCGTGCGCCGGCCGCGGCCCGACGATCCGACGGTCGCGGTGAACGTGTCGACGCCGAGCCGATTGAGCTTCCCGTCGTCGCACGCCACCTCGACAACCGCGGCCGCGGTCCTGCTCGGCCGCCTGACCGGGCTACCCTTGCCCGCGGTACTCGTCCCGCCGATGTTGCTGTCGCGACTCGTCCTCGGTGTGCACTACCCGACGGATGTCCTGGCCGGCGCCGCCCTCGGCGCAGTTTCGGCCGCCGCGGTCGTGCGGGCAGAAAAGAAGTTTGGAGAACGATGAGCGAGGAACCGGCCACCGTCACCCGGCCGCCCCAGAACCTGCCTGCGGGCATCGTCAAGGCCGTCCGGCCGCGCCAGTGGGTCAAGAACGTACTGGTGCTCGCCGCGCCGCTCGCCGCGGGTTCGGCCACCGAACTCGACGTCCTCGGGCCCGTCGCGCTGGCGTTCGTCGTGTTCTGCATGGCGGCCTCGGGTATCTACCTGGTCAACGACGCGATGGACGTCGAGGCCGACCGGGCCCACCCGACCAAGCGGTTCCGGCCGATCGCGGCGGGTGTCCTCCCGGTCAACCTGGCGTTCGGGCTGGCCACGGTGCTGCTGGTCGGGTCGATCGCGCTCTCCTTCCTGGCGAACTGGCAGCTCGCGGTCGTGATGGCCGTGTACATCGGCATCCAGCTCGCATACTGCTTCGGGCTCAAGCACCAGGCCGTGCTCGACATCTGCATCGTCTCGTCCGGCTTCCTGATCCGCGCGATCGCCGGTGGTGTCGCGGCGGGGATCCCGCTGTCGCAGTGGTTCCTGCTGATCATGGCGTTCGGGTCGCTGTTCATGGCGGCCGGTAAGCGGTACGCGGAGCTGCGGCTGGCCAACAAGACCGGCGCGAAGATCCGCAAGTCGCTCGAGTACTACACCGAGACCTACCTGCGGTTCGTGTGGACGCTGTCGGCGACCGCGGTCGTCATCTGCTACGGCCTGTGGGCGTTCGAGCGCGACATGGTGGCCGAGTCGAACTGGTTTGCCATCTCGATGATCCCGTTCGTGATCGCGATCCTGCGGTACGCGGTCGACGTCGACGGCGGCGAGGCGGGGGAGCCGGAGGAAATCGCTCTCGGCGACCGGGTTCTGCAGTTGCTCGCGATCGTGTGGATCGTGGTGGTCGGTGGTGCTGTCTACCTCTTCTGACGTCGCTGCAGACGTCGAGTCGTCGGCGCGGCAGGGCGGACCGGGCCACCGCGTTCCCGGTACTCCCGGCTGGGCCCGCGGGATCTTCGCGGCGGGTGTCGTGGTCACCGGCCTGCTCATGTTCTGGGGCGCGTGGGAGCGCCGCTGGATCGCCGACGACGGCCTGATCGTGCTCCGTACGGTGCGGAACCTGCTGGCCGGCAACGGCCCGGTGTTCAACATCGGGGAGCGCGTGGAGGCCAACACGTCCACGTTGTGGACGTACCTGGTCTACGTGTTCGGGTGGTTCACCGGGGCGCGCCTCGAGTACGTGGTGCTCGGGCTGGCGCTGGTCCTGTCGACCGCGGCGGTGGTCGTCGCGATGTTCGGCACGGCCCGGCTCTACCGCTGGCGGCTGCGCGAGGCGAGAGGCACGCTGCTGCTGCTTCCCGCGGGCATGCTCGTCTACATCGCGGTTCCGCCCGCACGCGACTTCGCGACGTCCGGGCTCGAGAGCTGCCTGGTGATCTTCTGGATCGCGCTGCTGTGGCTGCTCATGGTGCGCTGGTCCACGACCGAGACGCCGGGGACCGCCGGGGTGCTCGGGACGGCGTTCGTCGCCGGCCTCGGACCGCTGGTGCGGCCCGAACTCGCGGTCCTGGCCGTCATCGCGCTGGCGATGCTGTTCCTCGCCGCCGACCAGACGTGGCGCGTGCGTGCCGCGATGGTCGCAGTCGCGGGTGCGGTGCCGGTCGGCTACCAGATCTGGCGCATGGGCTACTACGGCCTGCCCTACCCGAACACCGCCGTCTCGAAGGACGCGGGCGGCGCGAAGTGGGCGCAGGGTTTCGAATACCTGGGCAATCTCGTGAACCCCTATCTGCTGTGGTTCCCGCTGCTCCTGCTGCTGATCGTCGTGGTGGTGATGTTCTCGACGAGCCGCCGGGACGACGCGACCCTCGGCGAGCGCGTGCGCGGCCTGGCATCCGGCGACGCGCGCACCCTGCTCGCGCGGGGACAGCGGGCGCTGCGCACCCCGACCGCGGTGGTCGTGTTCGTGCTGGGCAGCGGCGTGCTGCTCGCGCTGTACTCGTTGCGCGTCGGCGGCGACTTCATGCACGGGCGGGTGCTGCTGCCGCCGTTGTTCTGTCTTCTGATCCCCGTCGCGGTCGTGCCGTTGCGTCTGCCCGAGAGCGGTGAGCCGCGCCGGGCGACGACGATCGCCGGTGCGGTCGGGGTGCTGTGGCTCGGCACGGTCGTGTGGTCGGCGTTCGCCGCCGGGACCACGGGCATGACCGAGGGAGCGGTGGTCGGTCGGTCCGGAATCGTCGACGAGCGCGCGTTCTACGCCATGAACACCGGTCACGCGCATCCGATCCGGGCCGAGGACTACCTCGACTACCCGCGGATGCGGGCGATGGTGGAGGCGATCGAGAACACGCCGAACGGTGGGGTGCTGCTGCCGACGCCGTCGTTCGACGCATGGGATGTGGTTCCGCCGCCGGAGCCGATCCCGCCGGGCGGCGCCGGGCACACGGTGTTCTTCCTCAATCTGGGGATGACCAGCATGAACACGCCGCTGGACGTGCGGGTGATCGATCAGATGGGGCTGGCCTACCCGCTGGCCGCGCACACCGAACGGCTCGAGGACGGCCGGATCGGGCACGACAAGGTGCTGTATCCGGACTGGGTGATCGCGGATACCGGGATGGTGAACGTGCACCCGTGGCTGCCCGGCTACCTCGACGAGGATTGGGTGGCGCAGGCCGGGGTGGCGCTCACGTGCCCGCAGACCCGGGAGGTGCTCGATTCGTCGCGGGCGGAGCTGACGTGGCCGCTGTTCAAGCGGAATCTGAGCCATGCGTTCGAGTACGCGAAGTATCGCTTCGACCGCGTCCCGAAGTACGAGATCCAGCGGTGTGGCCTGGAGCTTCCCCCGCCGCGCGGGTGAAACGACGGGTCACTTCTAGATCGTTCGCTTGGGTTCCGAGTCCGATCTCGATAGGATCACGCCAAATTACGAGTATATAACGGTCGAGGGGTGGGGGACCGGAGCTCGCGGGCGACTTTCGTTGTGTGAGCAGGGGAGCGGAGGGTTTGTCACAGCTTCCGTAGTCATTTACAGTCTTGACCGCAGTGTGACTTGTGGCGCCGCTCCGCGGACCGCCACCGCCGAAATCCGACGGGGAACGCGTAGGCGTACGCCGCAGATCGAGAAAGTGAGCATTGTTCATGCGTTTAGTCCCGAGGTTGTCGCAGCGCCTCCGCAAGCGTGTGGTCGGTACCGCCGCTGCTGCGCTCGTGCTGCCGGTCGCGGCCGGTGTCGCCGGAACCACCGCAGCACTGGCCGCCCCCGCGCAGTCCGCCCCGATCGCGCACAGCGCGCCGGCCGGCGGTTTCGAGGAGGTCTTCGTCGACTCCGACATGGGCCCGATCAAGGTGCAGATCCAGTGGGCCGCCCGTGGTGGCGACGCCGCGCTGTACCTGCTCGACGGCCTGCGTGCCCGGGACGACGCGAACGCGTGGACGTTCGAGACGAACGCGCTGCAGCAGTTCGCCAACGACAATGTCTCGCTCATCATGCCGGTCGGCGGTGAGTCGAGCTTCTACACCGACTGGTACGCCCCGAGCAACCTCAACGGGCAGGACGTCACCTACAAGTGGGAGACCTTCCTGACCGAGCAGCTGCCCGAGTACCTCGCCACGCGCGGTGTCTCGCCGAACAACAACGGCATCCTCGGCCTGTCGATGGGTGGCTCCGCTGCTCTGACGCTGGCCGCGTACCACCGCGACCAGTTCAAGTTCGCGTCGTCGCTGTCGGGCTACCTGAACCTGTCCGCTCCGGGCATGCGTGAGGCCATCCGCGTCGCGATGCTCGACGCCGGTCGCTACAACGTGGACTCGATGTGGGGCCCGCCGTGGAGCCCGGCCTGGCTGCGCAACGACCCGTTCGTCTTCGCGCCGAAGCTCGAGGGCCTGTCGCTGTACATCTCGGCGGCCAGCGGCCTGCCCGGCCAGCACGACAACCCGAAGGGCCTGACCGGCTTCTACAACACCGGCAACGCGATGGGCCTCGAGGCGCTGTCCCTCGTCCAGACCCGCGCCTTCCAGGTGAAGCTGGCCACGCTCGGCATCCCGGCCACGTTCGACTTCCCGGCCCGCGGTACCCACGCGTGGAAGTACTGGGAGGACGAGCTGTGGAAGGCCCGCCCGCAGATCCTGGACGCCCTGAACGCGCACTGACGCTTCGAACGCGCACGTAATCGGCGCACACTGCCGACACCATGCCGCCCGATCGCCCCGCAGGGGGTGATCCGGGCGGCATGCGTCGTTGTGAACAATTTTCTCACCAGTCACAGCGCGCCGTCACCGATCCTGGGACTTTCCCGTGTACAAACGATCTTCGGACGCAGTGGAAGCGACCTTCGTACACGAAGGGGTTGGACAGGCTCCCGCGAACCGGCCCCGGCAACGCAGGAAGTGAGCGATGCACATGCGAACAGTGATCGGTGGTCCCCGAGTGAAGCGACGCATCCTGGCCGCACTCGCCGCGACGCTGGTTGCGCCGATGGCGGCGGGACTGACCACCGCCGCGGTCGCATCCGCGGAACCCGCCCGGACCGAGCCCGCCACCACGCAGGCCCCGGCGTCGGGTGTGAACGTCCGGCGCGTCGACTGGCTCACCGATCGCCGCGTCGCCGTGTGGATCGAATCTCCGTCGATGGGCACCCCGATCCAGGTCCAGTTGCTGCTGGCCCGGGACTGGAACATCCGGCCCGACGCGCGCTTCCCCGTCGTGTACATGCTCGACGGGATGCGCGCCCGCGACGACGAGAACGGCTGGACCCTCGAGACGGACGCCGAGGCGTTCTTCGCGGACAAGAACGTCACCGCCGTGCTGCCCATCGGTGGCCAGTCCAGCTTCTACGCGGACTGGGTCGACCAGAACAACGGGCAGAACTACAAGTGGGAGACGTTCCTGACCAAGGAACTGCCGCAGGTCCTCGAACGCGACTGGCGGGCCACGAGCACCCGCGGTGTGGTCGGCCTGTCCATGGGCGGTACCGCCGCGATGTTCCTGCCCGCCCGCAATCCCGGCTTCTTCCAGTTCGCGGCGTCGCTGTCGGGCATCCTCACCACCACGACCCTCGGTATGCCCGAGGCCATCAAGTACGCCATGCAGGACGCGGGCGGCTTCGACGTCGATGCCATGTGGGGTCCGGCCGGTAGTGAGAACTGGGAATCGCACGATCCGTATCTGCTCGCCGACAAGCTGCGCGGCGTGAGCCTGTACGTCTCCAGCGGCAGCGGCAGCACCGGGCCGTACGACCAGCCCTCGGGCGTGCCCGGCGTCAGCACCAACTACGCGGGCATGGGCCTCGAGATCCTGTCACGGCTGACCTCGCAGGCGTTCGCCACCAAGCTCAACAAGCTCGGAATCCCCGCGCAGGTCGTGTACCGCCCGTCCGGCACCCACTCGTGGCCGTACTGGGAGTTCGAGCTGCACCAGCTGTGGCCGCAGCTCGCGAACACGCTCGGGGTGCCGGTGGACAAGCCGTCGTGCTCGGCGGCCGGGTCGATCGGCGACACCGTCGCGGCCAACCCGTGGCTCGGCGACTGCCTCACCGCCGAGTACCCGGTGGCCGGCGGCCGGGTCCAGGACTTCCGGTTCGGCCGGGTCTTCGCATCCGACGCGGGCACCTTCCCGGTCGCCGGTGCCATCGGCGGCGCCTACCAGGGCAGTGGCGGTCCGGCGGGCCCGCTCGGCTTCCCGAAGACCGGGGAGAACGGCACCCCCGACGGGCGCGGCCGGTTCAACCACTTCCAGCACGGTTCGATCTACTGGACGCCGCAGACCGGCGCCCACGCGATCCGCGGTGTGCTCCTCGACGAATGGGCGCGACAGGGCTGGGAGGGCGGCCCGCTCGGCTACCCCGTATTCGACGAGATCGTGACGCCGAACAAGCCGGGTCTGGTCCAGGGCTTCGAGATCGGCTCGCTGTACTGGAGCGAACCCACCGGCGCCCACGCCGTGCAGGGCCTGATCATGGGCAAGTACGCCGAGATGGGGTACGAGAACAGCTGGCTCGGCTTCCCGAAGACCAGCGAGATCCCCGTCAAGGACGGTGGCCGCTTCAACGCGTTCGAGGGCGGCAACATCTACTGGAGCCCGCTGAGCGGTGCCTGGCCGGTGCGCAACGGCCCGATCTTCGACGCCTGGAGGGACGCCGGCTACGAGAACGGCCGACTGGGCTTCCCGATCAGCGACGAGTTCCCGATCGAGGGCGGGGTCCGACAGAACTTCCAGGGCGGGTTCGTCACCCGGGTCGGTGACGTCACCGCGGTGAGCCCCTAGCCACGACCCTCCAGGACCGGTCTCGACCGCGCGGTCGGGGGCACCTATCGTCGGGCGGTGATCGGAGCGACGGCTTCGGTCGCCGCCCGAAGCTCTCTGTAGCCTGGGGCGGGGCCGGCCCGTCCGGCCCCACGACCCTGTTCGCCCGTCAGACCGTTTGCTCACGAAACCGGATGCGAGGACACCACCACATGCCTGCACGGACCCGTTCGCGTTCGACCCGCGTGGTCGGCGCCTGCGTTGCCGCACTGACCGCCGCCGCTGTGCTGGGCGCCTGCGGAAGCGACGATTCCACCGCGACGAGCACCCCGTCGGCGACGACGTCCGCGACGGCCGCGACCACGTCGGCATCCGCGACGGCGACGACGGGCGCCGAGGGCACCGCAGCGGAATCTCCCGCCGTCGAAGCACCCGTGACGAGCCCCGGCGAGGCCGCGACCGCGCCGCCGGCCGAACCCCAGACCGCGCCGGGCTTCCCCGGCCCGACCGAGGTCCCCACCGATTCGCGGGACGCGGCGTTCCTGGACGCGCTGCGCGCGGAGGGTGTCGAGCCGTCCGGCGACGGCAGCAGCGCGATCAACACCGCCAACTACATCTGCGGTGCGATCGCCCAGGGCGGCAGCGAGGACGAGATCAAGACGATCGTCACGGCCCTGGTCGGCAGCGACGCCGTCGCCTCGGGGATCGAGATCACCGAGGAGCAGGCCGCCGAGACCGCGAACGTCTACATCGCGACCGCCAAGTCGACCTACTGCAGCTAGGGGAGGATCCACAGCATGATGGCCAGGACGAAGACGAGGCGGCGCGGACGCGTCCTCGTCGTGATCGTTGCGCTTCTCGTCCTGGTCGTCGTGCTGGCGCTGTGGTACATCTTCGCCGGGCGGCTGCCCACGCCGGTCCCGCCGATCCCGCCGACGCCGGAGCAGCCGCAGTCGCAACCCGCGGAGTGCCCCGACGTCCAGGTGGTGTCGGTACCCGGCACGTGGGAGTCCGCGGTCGGCGACGATCCGTACAACCCGACCGCCAATCCGCTGTCGTTGATGTTGAACGTGACCCGGCCGTTGCAGCAGCAGTTCGATCCGCAGCGCGCGGACGTCTACACCGTGCCGTACGTCGCGCAGTTCTCCAATCCGATCGCGCTGCCGCCGGACGGTCAACAGTCGTACAACAACAGCCGCACCGCGGGTACCGCGGCGATGGAGGACATCCTGACGCGCCGCTTCGCCGAGTGCCCGCTCACGTCGTACATCCTCACGGGCTTCTCCCAGGGCGCGGTGATCACCGGTGACGTCGCGGCGAAGATCGGGGCCGGGAACGGGCCGGTGCCCGCGGATCGCGTGCTCGGTGTCGCGCTCATCGCCGACGGCCGGCGCGACCCCGACGCGGCCCCGACGATCGGCCCCCCGGTGTCCGGGGTGGGCGCCGAGCTGGCGCTGGCCGGGCTCCGGCTGCCGGGTATCACCCTGACCGGTCCCCGGCCGGGTGGGTTCGGTGAACTCGCCGACCGGACCGTGCAGATCTGCGCGCCCAGCGACGGCATCTGCGACGCCCCGCCGGACGCGCTCAATCCCGGCAATCTGCTCGCGAGTGCGCCGCGGCTGCTCGAGTACTACAACAACCCGGTGCATGCGATGTACAACACGTTCGTCGTCGACGACGCCGGCACCACGGCGACGCAGTGGGTCGCGAGCTGGGCCGCGGACAAGATCAACGCGGCGCCGACGCCTCCGGAAGAGTGATCCGAGGGTCTGGTTACCGGGCGGTAGTGTCGGGGGTCACGACCCGTTACAATCTCTCCACCGTCGGCACTTAGACTCGACAATCGGGCTGCGTCCGGAGTGTCCGGGCCGTGGCGCACGGACACAGCACACTGGAGAGAAGGTTCGATGAGTGCGACCGACGGCTCCGCAGCACTTCAGCCGCGGAAGTTCCGCTTCGCCGCGGGTGGGGAGGGCAACGCCGAGGAAGGCGGGGCCAGGCGTTTCGTCGAGCTCGCGCAGCGGGCCGAGGAGCTCGGCTACGACAGCTTCATGATCCCGGATCACCTGGGCAACCAGGTCGGACCGATCGCCGCGCTCGGCGCCCTCGCCGTGGCGACCGACCGCATCCGGATCGGCACCGCGATGCTCGCGAACGGATTCCGCCACCCCGCGATCCTCGCCAAGGACGCCGCCACCATCGACGTGCTCTCCGGCGGCCGCCTCGAACTCGGGCTCGGGGCCGGTTGGATGAAGGACGAATTCGACAAGGCGGGCATCGCCTACGACCGTCCCGGTGTGCGGATCGAGAAGCTCGAGGAGACGCTGCAGATCCTCGACGTGCTGCTGCGCGGCCGGGAATGCACCTTCGAGGGCAAGCACTACCGCATCGACGGCCTCAAGGGCAGCCCGCGGCCACGTCAGGGCCCGCGGCCACCGATCGCGGTCGGCGGGGGTGGTCCGCGCATGCTCGCCCTGGCCGCCCGGTACGCCGACATCATCTCGGTGGCGCCCCCGACCAACAGCGACGGCAAGTTGTTGCTGTCCGGCATCACGATGGCAAGCACGATCGAGCGGGTGGAGACGATCCGGAAGGCCGCCGGTGATCGTTTCGCCGACATCGAGTTGAACTGGACCATCACCATGATCCTCGTCACCGACGACAAGCAGCAGGCCGCGGAGATGGCGCTGGGTGCGCTCGATCAGGGGTTCCCTCCGAACATCGAGGTCGACACCCGCCTGACGGTCGACGACATCCTCGAATCCCCGTATCTGGCAATCGGTTCGCACGAGGAGATCGCCGATCGGATCCGTGCGGTGCGCGCCAAGACCGGCATGTCGTACGTGGGCGTCTTCCCGACTCAGATGGAGGCGTTCGCGCCGGTGATTCCCCTGCTCGCGGGGGAATGACGTAGTGAGGATCTGTAACATATTCGTGATCTCGGACCGATGAACTGGTCCGACGGGTTGCACGTTCGCAGGCCACTCGGCAGCGAATGTGCGACGGTCCGTGTTACGCGGGCCAACGAATCGCGAAGTAATGAACGGGGCGCAACCATGTCGGGTGGTTGTGGGATCGCTTCGACAGGGAGAAGGAATTGAGCGTCGGTTTCGAAGAGTTCATCGATGAGAACGGTCATATCGTTCTGCCCGAGGGCAACACGCTGCTCGATCACCTCGAACAGCACACGAACGGTAACGGCGACGATCTCGCCTACCGCTACATCGATTACTCCCGCGAGCGCGACGGAGAGGTGCACGAGCTGACCTGGCGTCAGTTCGGTGTGCGGATGCGAGCGATCGCGTCCCGTCTCCAGCAGGTCACCAAGCCGGGCGATCGTGTCGCGATCCTGGCGCCCCAGGGCCTGGACTACGTCGTGTCGTTCTTCGCGGCCATCTACGCCGGCGCCATCGCGGTGCCCCTGTTCGACCCGGACGAGCCGGGCCACACCGACCGCCTGCACGCCGTGCTCGGCGACTGCACGCCCAGCGCGATCCTGACGACGACGTCGTCCGCTGCGGGCGTCCGCCAGTTCTTCCGTCCGCTGCCGGCCGCGCAGCGCCCCCGGGTCATCGCGGTCGACGCCATCCCCGATTCGGTCGCCGACACCTGGACGCGCCCGGAGATCGGGACCGACGACATCGCCTACCTGCAGTACACCTCGGGTTCGACCCGGGTTCCGGCCGGCGTGGAGATCACCCACCGGTCCGTGCTCACCAACGTCGTGCAGATGGCCGACTCGATCGAGCTCAACGAGTCCTCCCGCGGCGTGACCTGGCTTCCGCTGTTCCACGACATGGGTCTGCTCACGGTGATCCTGCCCGCGATCGGCGGCAAGTACATCACCATCATGAGCCCGCGCGCGTTCGTGGCGCGGCCCGGCCGCTGGATCCGCGAACTCGCCGCCGTCTCCGACGGTGCCGGCACGTTCGCCGCGGCCCCGAACTTCGCGTTCGAGCACGCCGCCGCGCGCGGCCTGCCGAAGCCGGGGGAGACCCTCGATCTGTCCAACGTGATCGGGCTGATCAACGGCAGCGAGCCGGTCACCACGTCGTCGATGCGCAAGTTCAACGAGGCGTTCGCCCCGTACGGCCTGCCGAAGACGGCCATCAAGCCGTCCTACGGCATGGCGGAGGCGACCCTGTTCGTGTCCTCCACCAAGAGCACCGACGAAGCGAAGGTCATCTACGTCGACCGCAGCGAGCTGAACGCGGGCCGCATCGTGAAGGTGGACCGCGAAGCACCGGGCGCGATCGCCCAGGTGTCCTGCGGCTACGTCGCCCGCAGCCAGTGGGCCGCGATCGTCGACGCCGAGACCGGCGCCGAGGTCCCCGACGAGCACGTCGGCGAGATCTGGCTGCACGGCGACAACATCGGCATCGGCTACTGGGGTCGCAAGGACGAGACCGACGAGACCTTCCACAACCGGATCACGTCCCGTCTCGAGGAGAACAGCCACGCCGAGGGCACCGCGCCGGACGCCAACTGGCTGCGCACCGGCGACTACGGCGTCTACATCGACGGCGAGCTGTACATCACCGGTCGCGTCAAGGACCTGGTGATCGTCGACGGCCGCAACCACTACCCGCAGGACCTCGAGTTCTCTGCGCAGGAGGCCAGCTCGTCGCTGCGCCCCGGCTTCATCGCGGCCTTCGCGGTCCCGGCCAACCAGCTTCCCGTCGACGTGTTCGAGAACGAGGCCTCCGGCCTGAAGTTCGACGCCGACGACGCTTCCGAACAGCTGGTCATCGTCGCCGAGCGCGGCCCGGGCGCCGGCAAGGCCGATCCGCAGCCGATCGCCGACGCGGTCCGCGCGGCGATCTCGAGCCGCCACGGTGTGACGGCACGCGACATCCTGCTGGTTCCGGCCGGGTCCATCCCGCGCACGTCCAGCGGCAAGATCGCGCGCCGGGCCTGCAAGGCCGCCTACATCGAGGGAACGCTGCGCGGGGGGTATCAGCAGCAAGCATTCCCCGATAGCGTGTAACAATTGTTCTCTTTCCCGGGTAGCGTGGTGGGTTGATGGCTGACACTGAAATGACCGTCGCGCAGCTGCGCGAGTGGCTGCGGAACTGGATCGCCGACGCGACCGGGCAACCGGCGTCACAGATCTCCGACGATCGTCCGATGGAGGAGTTCGGCCTCTCGTCGAGAGACGCCGTGGCCCTCAGCGGCGAGATCGAAGACCTGCTCGGCGTCACGCTCACCGCGACGATCGCGTACCAGCACCCGACCATCGCGTCGCTGGCCACCCGCATCATCGAGGGCGAACCCGAGATGCCCGCCGCCGCCGACGACGCGTTCTACGCGGTCGGCGGCGTCACCGGCGCCAAGGACATCGCGATCGTCGGCATGTCCGCCCGGCTGCCCGGGCACGTGGACACCCCCGCGCAGATGTGGGAGCTGCTCGCCGAAGGCCGCAGCGGCATCACCGACCTGCCCGAGGGCCGCTGGTCCGAATTCGAGGGCGACCCGGTCGTCGCCGAGGCCATCGCGAACGCCAACACGCGCGGCGGTTACCTCGACGACGTCAAGGGCTTCGACGCCGAGTTCTTCGCGATGTCTCCCCGCGAGGTCGAGATGGTCGACCCGCAGCAGCGGCTCGCGCTCGAACTCGCGTGGGAAGCGCTCGAGCACGCCCACATCCCGGCGAACGAGCTCAAGGGCGGCTCCGTCGGCGTGTTCATCGGCAGCTCGGCCAACGACTACCAGCTGCTCGCGGTCGCCGACCCGTCCGCGGCCGACCCGTACGCGATCACCGGCACGTCCACCGCGATCGTCGCGAACCGGGTGTCGTACTTCTTCGACTTCCGCGGCCCGTCGGTCACCATCGACACCGCGTGCTCGTCGTCGCTCGTCGCGGTGCACCAGGCCGTGCGTGCCCTGCGCGGCGGCGAAGCCGACGTGGCCCTCGCCGGCGGCGTGAACATGCTGCTCGCGCCCGCGGGCACCCTCGGCTTCGACGAGACCGGCATGCTCACCGCCGACGGCAAGATCAAGGCCTTCTCCGCCGACGCCAACGGCATCGTGCGGTCCGAGGGCGGCGGGCTCGTCGTCCTCAAGCGGCTCGAGGACGCCGAACGCGACGGCGACAACATCCTCGCCGTCATCGCCGGGACGGCCGTCAACCAGGACGGACGTTCCAACGGGCTGGTCGCCCCCAACCCGGAGGCGCAGGTCGACGTGCTGCGCCGCGCCTACCGCGACGCGCAGATCCTGCCGTCCGGGGTCGACTACATCGAGGCGCACGGCACCGGCACGGTGCTCGGCGACCCGATCGAGGCCGAGGCGCTCGGCAAGGTCGTCGGCCGCGGCCGCGACGCCGACAAGCCGGTCCTGCTGGGCTCGGCCAAGACCAACTTCGGGCACCTCGAGGCCGCCGCCGGTGCCGCGGGCCTGATCAAGGTCGTCCTCGCGATGCAGGAGAACCACCTGCCCGCGTCCCTGAACTACACCGCCCCCAACCCGTACATCCCGTTCGAGCAGGCCCGCCTGAAGGTGGTCGCGGAGGGCGCCGACTGGCCGCGCTACACCGGCGCCGCCGTCGCGGGTGTCTCCGGCTTCGGGTTCGGCGGCACCAACGCGCACGTCGTGGTGCGCGAATACACCGGGCACGCCGGACTCGAGGAGTCCGAGGCCGAGGTCGAGGTCCTGCCGGAAGAGGTCGAGACCCCCGCCGCCGAGACTCCCGCCGCCGAGGCGCCGGCCCGCGAACTGCCCGTGCTGCTCCCGGTGTCCGCGGCGCTGCCGTCGCGTCGCCGCCGGGCCGCCGCGGACCTCGCGGACTGGCTCGAGACCGAGGTCGGCAGCACCACGCCGCTCGCCGACGTCGCACGCACCCTCTCGCGCCGCAACCACGGCCGCTCGCGTGCCGTCGTCATCGCGAACGACCGCGCCGAGGCCATCGCCGGACTGCGCGCGGTCGCGGCCGGCAAGCCCGCCCAGGGCGTCTTCAGCTCGGACACCCCCGACACCAAGGGCCCCGTCTGGGTGCTGTCGGGCTTCGGTGCCCAGCACCGCAAGATGGCCAAGCAGCTCTACCTCGAGAACCCCGTGTTCGCCGCCGCGGTCGACGAGGTCGACGAACTGATCTACGACGAGTCGGGCTACTCCATGAAGGAGAAGTTCCTCGACGACGCGCAGGACTACGACGTCGAGACCGCCCAGGTCGGCATCTTCACCATCCAGATCGGCCTGGCCGCGTTGCTGCGCCACCACGGCGCCGAGCCCGCCGCGATCATCGGGCACTCGATGGGTGAGGCGGCCGGCGCGTACATCTCCGGCGGCCTGTCGCTCGAGGACGCCGTGCGCGTCATCTGCGCGCGCTCGCGGCTGATGGGCGAGGCCGAGGCCGGCCTCGAGGGCGACGACATCCGTCTCATGGCGCTCGTCGAATACAGCGCCGACGAGATCTCCGCCGTGCTCACGGACTTCCCGCATCTCGAGGTCTGCGTCTACGCGGCGCCCACGCACACCGTCATCGGCGGACCGCAGGACGAGGTCAACGCGATCGTCGCGCGGGCCGAGTCCGAGGAGAAGTTCGCGCGCGTCCTGCAGACCAAGGGCGCGAGCCACACCTCGCAGGTCGATCCGCTGCTCGGTGAGCTCGCCGCCGAACTCGCCGGCATCGAACCGCACCGCCTGAAGGTGGACGTGTACTCGTCCGTCGATCAGGAGACCCTGTACCGCGCGGGCCATGAGGGCATTCACCCGGTCGAGTACTGGACCAAGGGCCTGCGGCACAGCGTGTACTTCACGCAGGCCGTGCGGCAGGCGCTGGCCGACGGATACACCACGTTCCTCGAGCTCAACGCCAACCCCGCGACCCTCATGTCCGTCGCCGCCACCGCGTTCGACGCGGGCGTGCAGGACGGCAAGTTCATCCAGACGCTCAAGCGCAAGGAAGACGAGTCGCTCGGCGTGCTCACCGCGCTCGCGCAGCTCTACACGTACGGGCACGCGGTGGATCTGCGCAGCCTGCTGCCGGACGGCGAGTACGCGGACCTGCCGCGGACCGCGTTCCTGCGCAAGGAGTTCTGGCTGAAGACGCGCATCGGTTCCGGCGGCGACAGCCGGGTCCCCGGCGCCCGCGTCGCCCTGCCCGACGGTCGCTTCGCGTGGGAGGTGCAGGCTTCGGCCGTCACCGATCCCGCGGCCCTCGCGACCGCCGCAGCCGCGCAGGTGTATGCCGACGTCACGCTCGTCGCGAGCGTCCCGCACGCGCCGGTCCCGGCCTCCGGCACGCTCACCACGACCCTCACCCCGCATCCCGGTGGCGCCTCCCTGCAGGTCCACGCGAAGGATGCCTCCGGGTTCACGCTCGTCCACGAGGCCGTCGTGTCCTCCGGCGAGGTGCTGCCGGAACCGGTCGTCGCGCCCGTCGAACGTGCGGCCGACACCGTCGAGGAACTGCCCGAGGTCGCCGAATCCTTCGGCGACAGGTGGGATCCGGAAGGTTCGGAGAGCCTCGAGGACCGGCTCGCGCTGATCGTCGCCGAGTCGATGGGCTACGCCCCGGAGGATCTGCCGGTCGAGATCCCGCTCATCGACCTGGGCCTGGACTCGCTGATGGCGGTCCGCATCAAGAACCGCGTCGAGTACGAGTTCGACATTCCGCAGCTGCAGCTGTCCGCCGTCAAGGACGCGAGCTTGCGCGATGTCGCCAAGTACCTGCGGTACGCGGTCGAGAACCGCGAGGAGGTCGCCGCGCTCGCCGCGCAGCAGGCCGCCGAGAAGGCCGCCGAAAGGGCCGCGGAGGAAGCCGAGGACGCCGCGAATACGGTCACGGTGCCGCCGGTCGAGGACACCACCGTCATCGCCGAGGCCGAAGCGATCCTCGCCGAGGCCGAAGCCGAGGCTGCGAAGGCCGAAGCGTCACCGGTTGAGGCGGCCCGGACCGACATCACCGATCAGCAGGCCGTCGCGGAGGCGTCCGGTCAGCACGTGCCGCCGCGCGACGCCGCCGAGCGTCTGACCTTCGCGTCCTGGGCGGTGATCACCGGCGAATCGGCCAAGGGCATCTTCGACACGCTGCCGATCCTCGACGACGAGACCGCCGAGCGGCTCGCCGCGCGCCTGACCGAGCGGTCCAACGGCGAGATCACCGTCGACGACGTGCTCGACGCCGAGACCATCGAGCAGCTCGCCGAGACCGTGCGGCAGCACCTCGAATCCGCCGACCGCATCGACGGCCTGGTCCGTACGCTGCGGCCCCGCCCCGAGGGTTCCGACGCCGTGCCGGTGTTCGTGTTCCACCCCGCGGGCGGATCCACCGTGGCCTACGAGCCGCTGCTCAAGCGTCTACCCGCCGACACCCCGATGTACGGGTTCGAGCGGACCGAAGGCCCGATCGAGCAGCGTGCCGCCGAGTACCTGCCGTTGATCAAGGAGATCCAGGGCGACGGCCCGTACGTGCTGTACGGCTGGTCCCTCGGTGGCGTGCTCGCCTACGCGGTCGCGCGGATGCTCCGCGCCGAGGGCAAGGACGTGCGGTACGTCGGCCTCATCGACACCGTCATGGCGGGCGAGAAGGTCGAGGACACGCCGGAGGAGATCACCAAGCGCTGGCAGCGGTACGCGAAGTTCGCGAAGAAGACCTATGGGGTCGATGCGCCGCTGCCGTACGAGCAGCTCGCCCAGGCCGACGACGAGGGCCAGGTCCGCATCCTCATGGACCTGCTCAAGCTCAGCGGCGCGAAGATCCCGGGCGGGATCATCGAACACCAGCGCACGTCCTGGCTCGACAACCGTGCCATCCAGACCGCGAGGCTCGAGCCCTACGACGGGAACGTGGTGCTGTACATGGCCGACAAGTATCACGATGACGCGATAGACCTCGAGCCGGCGTTCGGAACCCGGCAGCCCGACGGGGGGTGGGGCGAGGTAGTCCGCAACCTGGAGGTGATCCACGTCGGTGGTGACCACCTGCAGATCGTGGACGAGCCGTACATCGCGAAGGTGGGGGCCGACCTGACCCGGAAGCTGGCCGAGATCGCGGCTACGAGGAGCTGAACGAGTAGTGACCACCACGGCAGAAAAGCTGGCCGACCTGCGCAAGAAACTCGAAATCGCGAAGGAGCCTGCGGGCGAGGCCGCGATTGCGAAGCGCGCGAAGAAGGGCATCCCGAGCGCACGGGAACGCATCGACATGCTGCTCGACAGGGGCAGCTTCATCGAGATCGGTGCGCTCATGCGGACGCCCGGGAACCCGGACGCGTTCTACGGCGACGCCGTCGTCGTCGGCCACGGGACCGTCGACGGGCGGCCCGTCGCTGTGTTCTCCCACGACCAGACCGTCCTGGGTGGCAGCGTCGGTGAGATGTTCGGACGCAAGGTGTCGGCGGTTCTCGAGCACGCCCTGAAGGTCGGCTGCCCGGTCGTCGGCATCAACGACTCCGGTGGAGCCCGCGTCCAGGACGCGGTGACCTCTCTCGCGTGGTACGGCGAGATCGGCAAGCGCAGCGAACCGCTGTCCGGGCTGGTCCCGCAGATCTCGGTCATCGTCGGCAAGTGCGCCGGTGGTGCCGTGTACGCGCCGATCAACACCGACGTCGTCGTGGCGACCGAGGACGCGTATATGTTCGTCACCGGCCCCGACGTCATCAAGGCCGTCACCGGTGAGGACGTCAGCCTCGAAGAGCTCGGCAGTGCCCGCAAGCAGGCCGAATACGGCAACGTGCACCACATCGCCCCCGACGAGAAGGCGGCGTTCGAGTGGGTGCGGCAGTACCTGAGCTACATGCCGTCGAACGCGCAGGAGAAGCCGCCGGTCATCAACCCGGGTCTCGAACCGGAGATCACCCCCGACGATCTCGAGCTCGACACGTTCATGCCCGACGCCGACAACGCCGGCTACGACATGCACGACGTCCTGCTGAAGATCTTCGACGACGGCGAGTTCTTCGAGATCCGGTCGCAGGTCGCGCCGAACATCATCACCGGCTACGCACGCGTCGACGGACGTCCGGTCGGTGTCGTCGCGAACCAGCCGATGTTCCTGTCCGGTGCGCTCGACGCGGCGGCCGCCGACAAGGCGGCGCACTTCGTGCGGGTCTGCGACGCCTACGACATTCCGCTCGTGTTCGTCGTCGACACCCCCGGCTTCCTGCCGGGTGTCGAGCAGGAGAAGATCGGCGTCATCAAGCGCGGCGGTCGCTTCCTGTTCTCGTACGTCGAGGCGTCGGTGCCCAAGGTGACCGTGGTCGTGCGCAAGTCGTACGGCGGTGGTTACGCGGTGATGGGTTCCAAGCAGCTCGGCGCGGACATCAACCTGGCGTGGCCGACGGCCCGCATCGCCGTGATGGGTGCGGAGAGCGCGGTCGCGGTGATCGGCCGCCGTCAGATCGAGGCCGCCGGCGACAACGCCCCGGCCGTGCGCCAGCAGCTCATCAACTTCTACAACGAGCACGTGGCGACGCCGTACATCGCGGCCGAGCGCGGCTACGTCGATGCGGTGATCGAGCCGTCGACGACCCGCCTCGAGATCCGTCGCGCGCTCAACCTGCTGCGCGACAAGAAGGTCTTCAAGAACCCGCGCAAGCACCACCTCCTCCCGCTCTGACGCTCCCCGGTGACGGAACCTTCGCGGAAGGTTCCGTCACCGGTGGATGCGCTCAGGGATTCGGAATTCGCCTGCGCTACAGCACGAGCGGATTCGCACTCAGCGCGTAAACAGAAAGTCGGCCCGTACGGAAGTTCCGTACGGGCCGACTTTCGTCAGGTCACTCGTAGACGCGGAGGGTGCCCGGATTCCACAGGCCGGAGCGGGTGACCACGGTGGCTTCCTCCTCGGCGGGAGTCGCGTCCGGGTAGAACGGCGTGTACCGCTCGAGCGAGCCCCAGTCGCGCGCCCAGTCGTCCTTCAGGTACGTCGGCACCTGCTGGGGGCGGGCCAGCACCTCGGTGAACCCGAGGGGGCCACCGAACTCGGCGGCCTGCCACGTGTCGGTCGACGACACCGCGAGCGGACGGTCCGGCAGGATCCGGTAGTTCGGCATCTCGGCGATGCCGTAGCGGTGGTCGAACGGACGCTGGCACGGGAACTGCAAGCCCACCGCCCAGTCCAGCAGCACCGGCTGCTCGGACCCGACGACCGAGTTGAGGGTCTCGAGCGTCGGCACGCGCGGCGGCGTGAACGCCAGCCACTGGTCGCCGGTGAGGTTCGGGTCGTTCGCGACGATCCGCACCACGTTCGTGTCCTCGGGCAGGTCCGCGAGCGGCACCCGCAGGTTCCGCCACGTCGGGGCCGGGCCGATGTCGCGCGGCAGATAGGTGCCCTGCACCTCGACCGTGCCGTCCGGCTGCCGGGTTCCGTACTCGACCAGCATCGACTGCCCGTAGGTGGTGGCGCCGGTGTCGTCGACGGACCAGATGCGGCCGGCCGCGGAGATCACGATGAGCGGTGCGTCGTCGCTGCGCTCGGGCAACTGGTACCAGCTCGACGTGAGCATCGCCGGTTCCTGGATGCCGGTCTGGTAGCTGCCCAGCACCGGCGTGACCGCCGGGTCCAGACCGAACGGCAGCTTCGCTGTGCTGCCGTTGACGGTGCGCGCACCCGATCCGCCGGTGGTGCCGCCCCCGGACCCGGTCTCGAAGGTCGGTCCGACGCTCTGGTTGGCGGTGTTGCCCTGACCCGGCTTGACCTCGACGTAGTCGGCGGTCAGGTCGGACGGAATCCCGTCGGGGCTGAAGCCGCGCGGTGCGGCACCGGCCAGCGCGTCACCGTCCTGCGGCGGGTTGGCCGGGTCGATGATCGGTTCGAGCCGTCCCTGGTTGGGATCGACCTCGACGAGCACGTCGTCGGCGAGACCGCACGTCTGCCCGGCGAGCGCCCCGATGTTGGAGCGCGCCAGCGAGTACGCCGGATACTGCGAGACCGCGCCCTTGAGCAGCGACAGCACCTCGAACAGCACCATGATGCCCGCGACGACGGTCAGCGGTGCCGCGGCGAACGCGCGGATGCGCCGGCCCTTCGGCGACGTCGGTTTCTCCGGCGGCGGCGCGTAGCCCTCGCGCAGATACTGCCAGGCGACGAGCGCGAGGGACAGTGCGAACAGCACCAGGAACAGGGAGCTGGACTGGCGGCCGTTGAGCGAGACCGTCTTGTCGAACCACGGGATGCCGTAGCTCGACACGTACCACCAGCCGTTGATGCCCGCGAACGACACGGCCAGCACGAACAGCAGTCCGGCCAGGAAGATCGTGCGGTTGCGCCGCGACCGCAGCGCGCTGGCGGACACGACCACCGCGGTCAGTGCGCCGAGGGATCCGGCGATGCCCGCGTACGCCCCGAAGTGGTGGGTCCACTTCGTGGGGTTGAACATCATGAAGAAGATCGTGCCGAAGACGATGCCGATGAGCCGCCACGACGGGCTCACCGCGACGCCCGGGATGCGCCGGCGGCGCAGCAGCACCAGCAGGCACGTGAAGAGGCACAGCAGCATCGTGAGGAACGCGAAGCGGCGCGACAGCGACCCGTCGACGGTCTGCACCATCAGGTAGTAGTAGCGGAGGAAGTCGTTCCACCACTCCTCGTTGGGGCCGATGATGGTGCGCACGCGGGTGGCCTCGAGGACCGACGCGAGGGTCTGGTCGGAGAACACGACGACGAGCACCAGCGTGCCGGCGGCGAGGATCGGCGCCACCAGCGGCAGGGTCCCGAGCTGGCGGTGGCGACGCACGACGATGCGCGTCATGGGCCGGATACCGGCGAGCAGCGCGGCCACACACATCAGGCCGGTGGGGGCGGCGGCGAGCGTGAACGCGCCGACCAGCACCGCCGACGCGGCGGGCAGCAGCCGGCCGGTGGCGATGGCCCGTTCGATGGAACACCAGGTCAGCAGGGCGCCGAGCGCGACAATCGGCTCGGGCCGCAGGCCGTTGTTGTAGGGCAGCCAGAACGCGAGGAACACCAGGCCGCCGGTCCACAGCGCGATCCGGTTGGTGCGGACCGCCCGGCCGAGACGCGGCACCACCTCGCGGCTGATGACCATCCAGCACAGCATCGCGGCGACCAGCGCGGGCAGGCGCATCCACGGGCTGGCCGTCGAGATCTTCGCGAACACCGCGAGCACGTCGTAGTACCAGCCGAACGGTGCCTCGGGGACGCCGAACCAGCGGAAGTAGTTGGCCATGTAGCCGGAGTGCTCGGACGCCCGGGCCATCGTCAGCAGATAGCCGTCGTCCGAGGTGTTCGCGCCGAAGAAGTGCCAGCCGATCAGCGTCGCGAAGACCACGATGTCGACGCCGGTGAACTTCCACCACCGGGCGGGCAGGAACCGGCGGTGTCCGCGACCGTCCGTGACGTCGAGCTTGGCGAGGGCACCCAGGGCCAGCGCCGTGGACAGCACCGCCAGGATCATCGCGAGCAGCTTCACGACCGTCGGAGACGACGAGAAGCGCGAGTCGACGTCGAAGGTGACGTTGAGACCCGGCACGTCGGCGCTAAGGTCGCTGAACACACCGACGACGAGCGGACGCAGGTCACCGGTGAGTTCGCCGGCGCGGGGGTTGCCGTTCTCGTCGCTGAGGCCGACGAACTCGGCGGTGGTGCGGTCGACGTCGGAGAAGATCGTGATCTCGCGGCAGGCGCTCGACTCGACCTCGCTGCGCGGCGCGGTCGCGACCACGACGTTGCGGTCGAGCACGTCGACGTTCTCCTCGCCGACCCGCACGAACATCGCGTTGAGCGCGGCACCCTCGCCGTCGGCGGGTGCGGTCGAGAGCAGCATGCCGCCGCCGTCGGGCAGTTCCGAGACGGTCGTGCACGGCAGGGTCGCGGACAGTCGCAGCGGTACCTGCGACATCAGCGGTGAGGTGACCGCCTCGGTCGAGCCGTTCTGCGGCCACGACACCGTTGCTTCGGTGACCTTCACCGGCAGGAACGGGGTGGCGATCGCGAGCAGTGCACCGAGCAGACCTGCGACGATGGCGACGAGGCGCGCAGTGCGGTACTGCGCGCGCAGGTCGGTCACGACCGGTGGCCGCAGGGCGGCAGGAGGAACGGTGGTCGTCGTCACGTCGTCGGGCACGATTGTCGATGTTATCTGCCGGTGACCTGTGGCGACACGCCCCCTTACCTGGGCGTAGCCTGGGTCACTCGATCAGATCCGGAACACCGTCACGAATCGGACCGGGCGACCACAACCCGGAACGGGTGACTTCCGTGACCTGGATCTCCGCCGTCGTCGCGGTCGGATCGATCGGGCTGTAGCGCTCGAGCGAACCCCAGTCGCGGTCCCAGTCGTGGTTCAGATAGGTCGGCATCGTCTGCGCGGTCAGCAGCAGCGGGATCCAGCCGAGCGGGCCGCCGCCGATGTGGTCCTGCCAGCCGTTGGTGGAGTCCGCCCCGACCCGGTCCGGGAGGATCCGGAAGTCCGGAACCTCGGCGACCCCGTAGCGGTGGCCGAACGGGCGCTGGCACGGGAACGCCAGGCCGACGGACCAGTCCAGCAGCACCGGCGCCTGATCCCCGACCACCGTGTTCAGCGTCTCCAGCTGCGGCATCCGCGGGGGCGTGACCGCGACCCACTGGCCGGGCGCGAGGTCGCCGTCGGTGACGACCAGGCGCACCGCGTCCGCGTCGGCCGGGATCTGTTCGCGCGGCACCCGCAGGTTCCGCCACGACGGGGCCGGCCCGATGTCGATGGGCGCGACCGCGCCGATCGGTTCGACGGTCCCGTCTGCGGTACGGCCGAATTCGAGCCGCACGTCCTGACCCGGGGTGATGACCCCGTCCGGGTCGACGTACCGCACGCGTCCGGCGGCGGTGACGACGAGCAGCGGCGTCGCGTCGGTGCGTTCCGGCAGCGCATACCAGCCGGATTCGAGTTCGGCGCTCTGCTGCACGCCGGTGCGGTAGCTGCCCAGGACCGGGGTGGTCGCCGGGTCCAGGCCGAACGGCAACGCGACCGTGCTGCCGTTGACACCGGTCTCCCCGCGACCGCCGCCGGTGCCGGCACCGGTCGAGGTGCTGGTGCCGCCCTCCTCGGGTTCGACGGTGTTGGCGCCACCGCTGGTGGTGGTTTCCGGGTCGGCGGTCAGGTCCAGCGCCACCCCGTTGGGGGTGAAGCCTTCGTCGCGGCCCGCGCCGAGCGCATCCGCGACGGACCCCTCGAGCGGAACCAGCGCGGTCGCGTTCGGATCGGTTTCGACGAGCACCTCGTCGGCGAGACCGCACCCGCCGGTCAGCGACGCGATGTTGGACCGGGCGATCGAGTAGGCCGGTCCCTGCGCGACCGCGCCCTTGACCAGCGACAGCACCTCGAACAGCACGACGCCCGCCGCGACCACGGTCAGCGGCGCGGACGCCAGCGCCCGCACCCGCCCGTTGCGGTCGGGCTTCGCGGTGGTGAACGGTTCGCGCAGGTGGAACCACGCGGCGACGACCAGCGCGACACCGGTGAGAGCGAGCAGCGCGGTGGAGAAGGCGCGGCCGGAGATCGACGGCGGCTTGTCCCACCACGGGATGCCGTAACTCGAGACGTACCACCAGCCGTTGGAGCCGGTGAACGCCATCGCCAGCACGAACAGCACCCCGGCCGTGAACAGGGCACGGTTGCGCGCCGAGCGGATGCCCGCGGCGCCGACCCCGACCGCGGCCAGCGCCGCGACCGATCCGGCGAGGCCCGCGTACACACCGAAGTGGTGGGTCCACTTGGTGGGCGTGGCCATCATCAGCAGCAGCGACGCGAACACGATGCCGAGGATCCGGCGCGACGGACCGATCGCGGTGCCGGGGATGCGGCCCTTGCGCAGGATCAGCATCACGCACACGACCAGGCACAACAGCATCACGAACACGCCGAAGCGGCGGGCCAGCGACCCGTCCGGCGACACGGTGAGCAGCGCGTCCCAGCGCAGCCGCTCGTCGAACCACGGCACGTTCGGGCCGACCGCGGACCGCACCCGGGTCGCCTCCAGCACCGACGCGAGGGTCTGGTCGGCGAACACCGCGACCATCACCACCGTCCCGGACGCGAGGATCGGGGCGAGCGGCGCGAACCAGCCCACCAGCTGCCGCCGCGCCATCAGCGTCTTCACGAGCGGGCGGGCACCGGCGATCAGCGCCGCGACCGCGATGAGGCCGGTCGGTCCGGCGGCGAGCGAGAACGCGGCGATGAGCACCGCGATCGCGGCGGGCAGCATGCGTCCGGTCGCGATGGCCCGTTCGATGGAACACCAGGTCAGCAGGGCGCCGAGGGCGATGATCGGTTCGGGGCGCAGGCCGTTGTCGTAGGGCAGCCAGAACGCGAGGAACACCAGCCCGGCCGTCCACAGTGCGATCCGGTTGCGCCGCACCGCGACGCCGAGCCGCGGCATCACCTCACGGCTGATGACCATCCAGCACAGGATCGCGGCGATCAGCGAGGGCAGGCGCATCCACATGCTCGCCGTCGACACGTTCGTCATCAGCACGAGCACGTCGTAGTACCAGCCGAACGGGGCTTCCGGCACCCCGAACCAGCGGTAGTAGTTCGCCATGTACCCGGCGTGCTCGGAGACCCGGGCCATGTTGAGGATGTAGCCGTCGTCGGAGGTGTTGGCGCCGATGACGTGCCACACCAGCAGGGTGCCGACGACCACGACGTCGACGACGGTGATCCGCCACCACCGGGCCGGCAGCACCCGGCGGGCACCACGGCGATCCACCCCGTCGATCCGGTGCAGCGCGACGAGCGAGAGCAGCGTCGACAGGACGCACACGATCATCGCGACCTGCTTGACGGTCGTCGGCGTGGAGGTGAAGCGCGAATCGAGCTCGGCGCGCACCGACAGCCGCTCCGCAGCCGGCCCGGTCGTCAGATCCTGCGCGGCGCCCTGCAGGTCCGTGAAGATCCCGACCATCTGGGGGCGCACATCGCCCTCGACGGTCGTGACGGGTTCGTCACCCGGGCCGACGATCTCCGCGGCGGTCCGCTCCGCGTTGGCGGCGACGGTCACCGCCGTGCACGGCTGATCCGTCGGGGCCGACACCAGCACCGAATTGCGCAGAACCGCCTCGATGCTGCCCGGGGCGCCGTCCCGGCCCGGCACCGACCGGATCACCAGCGCGTTCTCGGTGGCGTCGGGGGCGTCCGGGGGAACGGTCGAGACGAGGGTGCCGCCGTCCTCGCCGAGCAGGCCGACCGCCGAACACGGGACGCTGACGCGCAGCTCCAGCGGTGAGTACGTGATGAGGGGGACTTCGAGGTTGGTGAGGCTGCCGTTCTGCGGCCAGTTCACGCTCGCGGATTCCTGTTTCACCGGCAGGAACGGCAACGACAGGGCGAGGACGAACCCGAGCAACCCGGTGACGATCGCGACGATGCGGGCCGTGCGTACGGTCGCGCCGGGGGAAGCGGTCGTTTCGGGCGAAGGGGAATCGGCGGGCACAAAGGTCGATGCTAGGCGAGTACGCGGCAGTGGGGGACCGTGCCTGTTCAGCAGCACCTGCGTGGCACGCGCCCGGATCGCGCTCGAGCCCGCGAGACGTCGGACTAGCATCGTCCGGTATGGCCCGCGCGACCGATCCCGTCGACGCACCGCCCGCCCGAGGCGGGGCCGGGCCGCTGCACGACGGAGATCTCGTCGCGGCGCTGCGTTCCGCGGGCGTCGCCGAGGTGTGCGGTGACACCACCACCCGGGCCCTCTACTCCTCCGACGCGTCCCTGTACCGGGTACCGCCGCTCGCGGTCGTGCGGCCCCGCGCCGCCGACGAGATCGCCGCGGTGCTGGCGGTGTGCCGCGAATACGGCGTCCCGCTGACCGCGCGCGGCGCCGGCACGTCCGTCGCGGGCAACGCCGTCGGGCCCGGTGTGGTGATGGATCTGTCCCGGCACCTGAACGAGGTGCTGGAGGTGGACCCGGCGACGCGTACCGCGCGGGTCCAGCCGGGCGTCGTGCAGGCGCAGCTGCAGCGCGCGGCAGCTCCGCACGGACTGCGCTTCGGCCCCGACCCGTCCACCCACAACCGCTGCACCATCGGCGGGATGATCGGCAACAACGCGTGCGGAGCCCGCACCCTCGGATACGGGCGCACCGTCGACAACGTCGTCGGCCTCGAGGTGATCGCCGGGACCGGGGATGTTCTGTCGCTGCCGGGTGCCGGCTCGCTGCTCGAGCAGTTGCGGACGGTCGCGACCGGTCATCTGGCCACGATCCGCACCGAATTCGGCCGGTTCGGGCGGCAGGCGTCCGGTTACGGGCTCGAACACCTGGCCCCCGAGAACGGATTCGACGTGCGCCGCATGTTCGTCGGCAGCGAGGGCACCCTCGGTGTGGTCACCGAAGCGACCGTGCAGCTGGTCGCCGACCCGCCGGTGCGGACGCTGGTGGTGCTCGGCTACCCGGACATCGCGGCCGCCGGCGACGCCGCGCACGGTGTGCTCGCATTCGGTCCGACCGCGTGCGAGGGGCTGGACTCGCGGATCGTCGAGGTGGTGCGCACCCGGCGCGGTCCCGGTGCGGTGCCCCCGCTCCCGCGCGGCGCGGCGTGGCTGTTCGTCGAACTGTCCGGGGACGAGGCCGGGGAGGTCCGAGCCCGCGCTGCGGCGCTGGAGAAGGCCGGGGGAGCGGTCGACTCGCTGCTCGTGGAGGACGCGGTGCGCGCGGCCGCGTTGTGGCGGATCCGGGAGGACGGTGCGGGACTGGCCGGACGCAGCCCGGCGGGTCTGCCCGCGCACGCCGGGTGGGAGGACGCGGCGGTCCCGCCGGAGCGGGTCGGTGCGTATCTGCGCGAATTCGAGTCGCTGCTCGAGGGGTACGGGATCACCGGGTATCCGTACGGCCATTTCGCCGACGGCTGCCTGCACATCCGGCTGGACATTCCGCTCGAGGTTCCCGGACTGCTGCGGGAATTCCTTTTCGCGGCAGGACAACTCGTCGCGTCGTACGGAGGGTCGATGTCGGGGGAGCACGGCGACGGCCGCGCCCGCAGCGAACTGCTGCCCCTGATGTACTCGCCTGCGGCACTCCGGTTGTTCGGTGCGGTGAAGACGGTGTTCGATCCCGACAACATCCTCAACCCGGGGGTGCTCGTCGACCCGGCACCGGTCGATCGTGACCTGAGAGTGCCTGCCGCACAGATCATCCGGAAGGACCTGGCGTTCCGGTACGAGGACGACGACGGTGATTTCACCCGCGCCGTGCACCGCTGCACCGGCGTCGGCAAGTGCCGCGCCGACACGACCGCGACCGGCGGGGTGATGTGCCCGTCCTATCTGGCGACACGCGAAGAGAAGGACTCCACCCGCGGGCGGGCGCGGGCGCTGCAGGAGATGCTCAACGGCGGTCTGGTCACCGATTCGTGGCGCTCCCGCGAGGTGCACGAGGCGCTCGATCTGTGCCTGTCCTGCAAGGGTTGTGCCTCCGACTGTCCCACCGGCGTCGACATGGCCACGTGGAAATCCGAAGTGCTGTACCAGACTTACCGGAACCGTCCGCGCCCGGCCGCTCACTACTCGCTGGGACGGTTGCCGCACTGGGTGGCGTTGGCGAGCCGCGCCCCGCGCCTGGTCAACGCCGTGGCGCAGATGCCCGGGGTCGCGGCCGCCGGGTTGACGGTAGCCGGACTGGATCGACGACGCAGCGTCCCGCGGTTCGCGACGCGCACGTTCCGGCGCTGGTTCGCCGACAGCGCGGCCTCGCGGTCGCGGACGGGTGATCCGGTGCTGTTGTTCGTCGACACCTTCACCGACTACTTCACGCCGGAGGTCGGGATTGCCGCCGTGCAGGTGCTCGAGACGGCCGGATTCCGGGTGTGTGTCACCGAGCGGCAGCAGTGCTGCGGTCTCACCTGGATCACCACCGGACAGCTCGACGCTGCACGAAAAATACTGGGCCGTACCGTCTCCGAGCTGTTCCGCATAGGGGTGCCGATCGTCGGGCTCGAACCGTCGTGCACCGCCGTCCTGCGTTCGGACACCGTGGATCTGCTCGGGTCGCAGTCGGCGCGGGTCGTCGCACGGTCCACGGTGACGCTCGCCGAACTGCTCGCCGACCGGCCGCTGCCGTCGCTGGCCGGCACCACCGTCGTCGCGCAGCCGCACTGCCACCATCACGCCGTGATGGGCTGGGACACCGACGCCGACCTGCTGCGGCACGCCGGTGCGAACGTGACCCGGCTCGGCGGATGCTGCGGTCTTGCAGGGAACTTCGGCGTCGAGCGCGGCCACTACGAGGTGTCCGTCGCGGTCGCCGGGCACCAGCTTCTCCCGGCGGTCGAGGCGGCGGCCGACGACCACGTCGTCCTCGCCGACGGCTACTCGTGCCGCACCCAGATCGCCGATCTCACCGATCGTCGCGGGCTGCACCTGGCCGAGCTCCTCGCCTCCCGCATTCCCCCGTCCTCCGGGTCCTGACCTGAGCCTCCGCCGAGCGGGAGGTTGTGTGCGATATTCCCGAGGATTTCGCGCACAACCTCCCGCTCGGGTGGTCACAGGCCATGTTCACCAGAGTCGTCTTCGGTCGGCGCGTTTTCTGGTGGGGCGTGGTCCGAGTTCGTAGGGGATCTGCAGGATTCGGCGGGTTCTGGCGTTGATGTCGCAGTCGCCGGATGCGATGGAGTGGAGGATGCCGTTGCAGACGAGGTCCCAGAGGTCGGGGTTGGCCTGGATCTGCGCGAGCGACAAGCTGCGTATCGCGTTGCCGTGTTTGTCGTCGAGGAACAGGGATCGGGCGGCATCGCCGGCGTTGAGGCGAATACGAGTGAGGTGGTAGGTGTCGACCCACGAATTCTGCTTCTGCACCCAGGAGGCTCCGGCCGCGGTCCAGCGATCGCCCATGAGGTACATGAACCAGGCAGAGACTCCCATAATCGCCCAATAGCCCCACCAGGAAATCCATTCCAAGCCCCAGTTCTGCGCGGTGCCGTACAACGCTTGTACTGCGAACATCACTACGACCCCGCCGAACCGGTCGAAGAACCTCGGCTGAGCGCACTCGAGCATCGGGCCGAACTCGGCGGGTGGCGGGGCAGGCCGAGTGCGTGGCAGTCGGTCGCTGGGAGTGTTCGGGCGTTCATGCCCCACCCGTGGCGCGCGAGGAGGCCGGGGTTCGCCGGTACTCGGGTCGGGCATCGGCGGCAGTTCGATGCCGGAGTTTGGGGCGTTCACCAGAGTCGTCTTCGGTCGGCGCGTTTTCCGGTGGGGCGTGGTCCGAGTTCGTAGGGGATCTGCAGGATTCGGCGGGTTTTTGCGTCGATGTCGCAGTTGCCCGACGCCACGGAGTGCAGAATGCCGTTGTAGACGAGGTCCCAGAGGTCGGGGTTGCCTTGGAGCTGGTTGATTTTGAAGGAGTGGATTTCGTTGCCGTGCGCGTCACGCAGACGCAGGACGCGGTTGGTTCCGTCAGCAGAGAAGCGGATGCGGGTGAGGCGATAGGTGTCGACCCAACTGCTGCGCCACTGCACCCAGGTGGCACCGCCAGCGGTCCAATGATTCCTCGTGGCACGGAACATTATCCAGGATCCGACGATGAGCAGTGCCCAGTACCACCACCAGCGGAGCCATTCGAATCCGCCCGTTCGAACGATCGCGAAAACGACAAGTATTCCCGCCATTGCTGCGGCCGCACCGTACTGAAGGCGGATGCTCGGTTGGATCCACTCGAGCATGGGTCCGTGGCCGCTGGGCAATGGGGGCGGATTTCGGGGTTGGCGGTACTGCGGTGTCTGCTCCTTTCCCTGATGGATTCGGGGTGCGCGGGGTGGACGAGGTTCGCCGGTTACCGCGTCGGGGATCGGGGGCAGATCGGATGCGTGCATTTTGTGGTCCTCAGAAGAGATTGCCGACCCAGCGTGCCGCTGAGCCGGCGGCGCCGGAGATGTCGTCCCAGTGTTCGATCACTTCACCGACTCCGAACGCGACGCCGACGCCGGCCCCTACGGCAAGCAGTGTGACCGGCCCGCCGGCTGCACTGGCGAGGATCAATTCAGTTGCGACGGTTCCCGCGACGAATCCGCCGACATCCTTGGCGACGGCTTTGACCGCTGCGTCGCTGTCTTCAGCGTGGTAGACGTCGAATCCTGTTTGGCCGATGGTCAAGAGCAAGCCTGCTCCCGGAACCTTTGATCCGAACTTGGCGAGTGCTGAACCCTCAGTGAAAACTACATCCAAGTTTGTACCGAGAGCGTTGACGAGGCCATTGCCACCAAGTCCCGCGAGCAGCCGGGAGTTTTCCGCGGCAAAGCGGGCGGCGTCGTCGGCTCCCCCCTGGAATGCTCGCATTGCCCTGGCCGCGGCCGCTTCCGGATACGGGTCGCCCAGTCGGGCGGCTTCCGCTGCGAGTTCACCGAACCGGGACACCAACGATGCCTGTTTCGCCGCGATCGGTCCCCACTTCGACAGTTCGTTGACTGCGGTTCCGATGTATCCGGTGACGACGAACGCCAAGAGCCAACCCCACTGCGCCTCGGCATCTTTCAGGATCGTTGTCGGACCGCGGAGCGCCTCCGCGAACCTGCTGTGCGCCACGCCCTCGATTTCGCGACCCTCGGCGACGAGCTCGAGCGCGGCGTTGTATGCCGCCACCTGACGGGCGCGAAGGACCTGCGGTGCAACGTCGTACGAATTCGGATCGATCTCGATCGGTTCACCGATGCCGATCCCGAACTCCACCGGCAGACCTGCTTCCGCCGCGGTAGTTTCGGCCTGCGTCATGCGGGCACGAGCGGTGACGAGCTGGTCGGCGAAGGTGCGCAGGGCAGTGGCGATCGCGTCGGTTTGGTCGGCGACCTCGGTGGTCCCGGAGATGATGCTGTCCAGGCGTTGTCGGAACTCGTCACCGGTGGTGCCGATGAACTCGTGCTCCGACTCGGTGCGACCCGCGCGAGCCGACGCCAGTTGCCGGTTCACGCCGGCAGCGACAGCGGCGAGCGAGTCGGCGCAGGTGTAGCAGGTCGCGGGGTCGCCGAAGACCCGGGTGTCGATGCTCACCGCTGACCGCCCTGGGCGATGTTCTGCGTGTTGTGTGCTTCGAGTTCCTGGTAGTCGCGCAGATTGTTCTGGGTCAGATCGGCTGCGTTGGCCAGCGACCGCACGGCCAGATCCAGCGCGGACGCGAGCGCACCCAGGGATTCCGCGAGCAGCGCGGTGGATGCTCCGGCGTCGGGCAGATCGGCACTCTCGGAGCCGAGTTCGTTGATCCCGTCGGCTCCGGTGGCCAGGTGCCGGGCCACCGCGTTGAGATCCCCGATTTCGATGCTCACGAGGCGTCCGCCCGTCCGAGCGGGTCGCGCAGCCAGCTGCGTGGCTGCGTGTACTCGTCTTCCGACGGGGGAGGGGGCGGTGGTGGCTGTTTGCCGTCGAGGAGGACGACGTCGTAGCCGGTGGTGCGATGGATTTCCTGCAACCCGGCGCTGTCGACGCCCATCCACGCCTGGCGTGGGCCGCAGCAGCGGGTCAATTCTGGGAGGGAGGTGTACGCGGGCAACGCCAATCGGCCGTCGGGCAGTGCCCGCATCTCCAGCTGAACCTGCCCTGAACCGTCGCGCCGACGGGTCGGCACATACAGAATTTCCCCCATCGAATCCCCCGATTCCGCCGCACCCCCGTACGACCTGCCCGGGACGATACCGCAACCGCGATGAGTTTCCGTGCGCTGCCCGGTCTGTACACGCGACCGTACTGATGCGACCTCAGGAGACCGTCATGACCTCGACTTCTACGTTCACGAGCACCGCCCCCGCCGATGGTGCGCCGTCGAAAGGCGCCCGGATCGCCGGGCTGATCGTCAGCGGACTCGTCGTGCTGTTCCTGCTCTTCGACTCGGTGATCCACGTGCTCAACACGTCCCAGGTGCAGGAGGCCATGGCCGACCTGGGATTCGATCCGAGCCTCAACCGCGTGTTCGGCATCGTGCTGCTCGTGTGCCTGATCGCGTACGTGGTTCCGGCGACCTCGATCCTCGGTGCCGTGCTGCTCACCGGCTATCTCGGTGGCGCGGTCGCGACGAATCTGCTGACCGAGCAGCCGATCGTGAGCACGACCCTGTTCCCGATCTACACCGGCATCTTCGTGTGGGGCGGCCTGTGGCTGCGCGACCTCGGGGTCCGGCGGATCATGCCGATCCGGCGCGGGTGACCACGACGAACGGGCCGACCTCGGTCACCGTGAAACGCGGATCGTCGAACAGCGCCTTCGGGAACGTCACCGTGTAGCGACGCACGTTCGGGTCGTTCGGGTACACGTCTTCGGCCAGCCGGAGCGTGTACCCTTCGGCGTTCTGCCGGAACACCACCGCGTCGGGGGCCCGCCACGGCGCGGCGTCCCATGCGGCGAGCAGTTCGTCTGGGGTCTCGAGTTCCGACCATTCGGCGATCGCCGCGGCTCGTGCCGGGAAATCGGCGAGGGGATTCGCGTAATGCGAAGTGAGAGCCTGGAATCCGTAGTACGGGTAGTAGGCGAGGAAGGTGGTGTCGGCGGTGAGGACCACGATGTCGTGGCGGTCGCGGCCGAGCTGCGAGGTGATGGTCTCGTCCACTTCCGCGAAGTACGACGCCGCGCCGGGCGGTCGCTGGTCGGCGCGTTCGCCGTTGCCGTCGGTGTCGGTGTAGGCGACGGTGATCTCCCCGGCGAGGACCTGCGGGATGTTCTGGGTGAACGCGACCGCGCCGAGCGCGCCGACGGCGACGAGGGACCAGCGCACCCGCGGATTGTCGCTGCTGGCCAGCACGATCCAGCGGGTGAAGTCGACGAACGCGAAAGTGCCTGCGGCGCCGAGCAGCACCAGCAGGATCACCTCGAGCCGGAATGCCAGGAGCGTGGTGCCGACGGCGGTCAGCGCCAGAGACGCGAGGTACCACAGGTATACGGCGACGACACCGAGCCCGAGTGCCTGCGCCCGCCGCGACGACGATGCCCGGCCGACGAGCCACACGGTGCCGAGCAGGCACAGCAACCCGATGAGCGAGGCATGGAACATCGGCAGCGGCAGGCGCGCACCGGCTTCGGGCAGGTAGTGGGTCGCCGTGCCGGACCCGGCGAGTTGCGCACCGCCGAGCACCTCGAGCAGGAACGGTAGCCACACGATGAGCGCGACCACGACCGCGATCGCAGCCATGACGGCCAGGCGGACGACGACGGGAACTACCGCCCGCCACGTGCCGGCCGCGCGCCACGCGAGCGCCGCGGCCACCACGGCCATCACCACAACTGCGAACGCGGCCAGCCCCAGGTAGAGGGTGTAGAAGGTGGCGGCCAGGCCCAGGAACAGGCCGGTCCCCAGCACGGCGCCCCATCCCTGCCGCGTCCCTTGCGGTGTGCCTTTGTGGCGGTCAGGGCCGCCAGAAAGGCACACCGGCGCGAAAGCGCCCCACGCCAGCACCAGGGCGGCGGGCAGCAGCAGCGCGATGATCGCCCCGTACGGTTCGGGGGAGCCGTAGGCGAGCACGATCGCGGTCGTCGCGGTCGCGACGAGCACCGCCAGATCCGACCGCACCAGCTCCGACCACAGCACGACGGCCACCGCCGCCGTCACCGCCAGTGACGCGATCGCGTACGGCTTGAACGCCTCCCAGCCGTCCATGCCGAGCACGTTCGCGACGCGACCGCCCACCCAGAACCAGCCCGCCGGATAGAACGGCGGCAGATCCGCGTACGTCATGTCGTGCAGCGCTGCCGAATCCGTGAACCGCGTCAGGTACTCGGTGCGGAACTCCTGGTCGACGGAGACGCCGTGCAGATACAGCTTCGTCGCGGCAAGCGGCATCCCCAGCGTCGCCGTCACCAGGCCCGACAGCCCGGCCCACGACAGCACCCGCGCCACCCACGGCCACCGGCGCCGCCGCAGCATCCACACCGACACCGCGAGCACCGCCAGCGCCGCGACCTGCAGCACCGTCGTGATCGCCTGCGTCACGTTCGACGAATTGAACGTCGGCCACTGCACCCGCGCGAACGCGAACAGTCCGACCGCGGCGACCACTGCGGCGACGACTGCGGCGCACGCGAACTGCGTGAGCGCCGAGACGACGCGGCGTGCGGGGGCTACTTCGGAAGCGGTGAGCACCATCCGAGCATAGGGGGACGCGTGGTGCCGCCCGCGGCGCGGCAACCGCAGATTCGAGTAGTGCCAACGCTGGCCTCGAGCCCACCTGACCTTGCATGCTGGATGGAAGCGACGGTGGCCGGACACGCCACCGGCAGGAGCATGTCCGCCATCGCGTCAGGGGGTCGCCCGGAAACACCGGGTGAAGTCGAACGGAAGGCTGGACTCATGAGACGAACATCCGTGCGCGCGTTGTTCGCTGCACTCGTGGCAGCACCGCTCCTCGTGGCCGGGGCCGCACAGGCAGCGGCAGACCCGGTGATCCTGCCGGGACCTCCCGGAGGCCCCATCGACGGGAATTTGTCCGACAACGAAGGCGTCGAGTCCTATCAGTGCGTCATCGTCGGGCAACCGGGCGTCGGCTACGCGTCGAACGCACCAGGTCAAAGCGGCGACGTGAACGGCGTCTTCACCAACGAAGGTTACGTCAACCACGCCTGTTACGGGCTGAACGACGGATTCTCGACCGGAGTCGGCTACCTGCAGTAGAGACGCGACCGCCCCGCCGGATATCGAACCCGGCGGGGCAGCGGTGAAAAGAACTCTAGACCGGCAGCTTACGGAAGATCGCGCGCGGGATGTGCCGCAGCACGACCATCACGAAGCGGAACGGCCCCGGCGCCCACACGATTTCCTTGCCCTTGTCGGACGCGGCGACGGCCAGCGCGGCCACGTCCTCCTTGTTCACGGTGAGGGGCGCTTCCTTGACGTGGGCGCTGAACTTGGTGCGCACCATGCCCGGTCGCACCACGGTGACCTTCGGCCCGAACGGGGCGAGCGCCTCACCGAGACCGAGGTAGAAGCCGTCGAGACCGGCCTTCGTCGAGCCGTACACGAAGTTGGCGCGCTTGACGCGCTCACCGGCCACCGACGACATCGCGATGATCCGGCCGAAACCCTGCGCCTTCATCTTCTCGCCGACCAGCACACCGACCGACACGGACGCGGTGTAGTTGACGTTCGCGACGAGCACGGCCTTGCGCTGGTTCTGCCACAGCTCCTCGGGGTCGCCGTCGAGCGCGAACGCGACGATCGCGATGTCGACATCGCCACCCGCCCACGCCTCGTCGATCACCTTCGGGTGGCTCTCGGTGTCGAGGGCGTCGAAGTCGACCAGGTCGACCTTCGTCGCGCCCGCGGCCTTCACCTGGGCGACCGCGGACTCGCGCAGCGGATCGTTCGGCAGCGCCGCGAGCACGACGCGGGCCGGTGCCTTGCGCAGGTACTCCTCCACGATGGCCAGGCCGATCTCGGAGGTGCCACCGAGCAGCAGCAGGGTCTGGGGGTTGCCGACGGCATTGATCATCAGTGGAGTTCCAACCTTCTGGACATATCGGAGGCGAAGACGTTGGTGGGGTCGACCGAGCGGCGGACCTTGAGCCACTCGCCGATGCGCGGGTACATCGCGTGGAACGTCTCGGCGGTGGTGCGCGAATCCTTCGCCGTGTAGAGACGACCCCCGAATTCGAGGACGCGCTTGTCGAGCTCGGTCACGAACTCGTTCAGGCCCGCCTTGATCGGGAAGTCGACGCAGATGTTCCAGCCCTTCATCGGGAAGCTCAGCGGCGCCTTGTTGCCCTCACCGAACAGCTTGAACACGTTGAGGAACGAGTAGTGCCCGGACTTCTGAATGTCGACGATGATGCGCTTGAACTCGTCGACGGCCTCGGGCGGCACCACGAACTGGTACTGCAGGAAGCCCTTGGAACCGTAGGCGCGGTTCCACTCACCGAAGAGGTCGAGCGGGTGGTAGAACTGCGTCAGATTCTGGACCTGGCCGGTGGCGTTCTTCGTCTTCCGGTAGTACAGCTCGCCGACGATGCTGAAGTCGAACTTGTTCGCCAGACCGTTCGGGAAGACGTCGGGGAGTGTCAGCAGGGTCGGCGCGTTGAACCGCAGCGGATCCTTCTGCAGCTTCTTCGGCAACTGATCGAGCTTGGCCAGCGAACCGCGCGACACGGCGGCACGGCCGAGCTTCGGCGGCGCCGAGATCGCGTCGAACCACGCGCTCGAGTAGTCGTAGTTGTCCTCGGAGCCGTCGCTGTGGAGGGCGATCGTCTCGTCGAGACCCGAGGTGCGCACGCTGTCGGCGATGAAGTACGCCGTCTCGGTCGGCGTCATCTCGATGGTCGCGCGCAGGATGATGCCGGTCAGGCCCATGCCGCCGACGGTCGCCCAGAACAGCTTCGAGTTGCGGCCGCCGGGGGTGATCGTGCGGACCTGGCCGTCGGCGGTGAGCAGATCCATGGAGCGGACGTGGTTGCCGAAGCTGCCCGCGCTGTGGTGGTTCTTGCCGTGGATGTCGGAGCCGATGGCGCCACCGATCGTGACCTGCCGGGTGCCCGGCAGCACCGGAACCCACAGGCCGAACGGCAGCGCGGCCTTCATCAGCTGGTCGAGGGTCACGCCCCCGTCCACGGTGACGAGCCGGGAGTCCCGGTCGATCGTGTGGATCTTGTTCAGCGCCGTCATGTCGACGACGAGGCCACCGGCGTTCTGCGCGGGGTCGCCGTAGGAGCGGCCGAGGCCACGGGCGATGACGCCGCGACGCAGGTGCGCCGGCTTCGACTCGTTCTGCTCCGCGACCCGGGCGACCGCTGCGGCGATCAGCTCGACGTCGGGGGTGGACAGCACTTCCGCGGTGGTCGGCGCAGTGCGCCCCCAGCCGGTCAGAGTGCGGGTCTGGGTTGGGAGCGGCGCAGTCGCCTGCTCTGCAGCTGTCGTGGACATCGGCATAGAGGCTACCCGCGCGTCTGGGCAGGTCCGCAAGATGCCGTTTGTCACCCGCCGTACGGTCGCGTGATGATCTCGAGGCTGTGACCGTCCGGATCGTTCCAATACACGCCGCGCCCGCCGTCGTGCGTATTGATTTCGCCGGACCGTCGGTGCATCGGATCGGCCCAGTACTCGAGGCCGCGTTCGCGGATGCGTCCGAAGATCGCGTCGAAGTCGGATTCGCCGACGAGGAAGGCGTAGTGCTGGGGCCGGACGGGCCCGCTGTCGCTCATGAAGTCCAGCGAGACGTCGTTGTCGACCTGCACGACCAGGAACGGGCCGAACGGTTTCGGGGCGGCGAGCCCGAGGATGTCGGCCAAGAACCGGGCCGAGGCGTCGCGGTCGCTGGCGTGGACGATGGTGTGGTTCAGTTCGACGGCCATGCCCCGATCGTGCAACCTCGAGTCGGCTCGAGGTCAAGGCTCGCGTGACCTGGGCGTTATTCTCGACGTCGTGCCCGAAACCCACGACGTGTCCGAGCCCGAGCACCGGGCACCCCTGCCGGTCGAGATTCCCGTCACCGAGAACATCGCGGACGAAGCTCTCGACCTGAAGACCCAGATCGTGCGGTTCGTGCTCACCGGCGGGCTGTCGGCGATCGTCGACTACGGCCTGTACGTGCTGCTCATGGCGCTCGGCGTCACCCGCGACCTCGCGAAGGCGATCTCCTTCGTCGCCGGCACGACGACCGCCTACCTGATCAACCGCCGCTGGACGTTCAAGGCGGAACCGAGCCGCGCGCGGTTCGTCGCGGTGGTGATCCTGTACGCGGTCACGTTCCTCGCGCAGGTCGGGATCAACCGTCTGCTCAACGAGTCGCTGCCCGACCAGTGGTGGCGTATCCCGTTCGCGTTCGTCGTCGCGCAGGGCACGGCGACGGTGATCAACTTCGTGGTGCAGCGCGCGGTGATCTTCCGCATCCGCTGATCGGCCGGCAGTCGGCCCTGCCGCTCAGCCGCGCTTGGCCCGGCGGAAGGAGAAGTCCCGGTAGCCGAAGAAACTCGCGGTCGCGGTCACGAGGGTGATCACGATCTGCGACGGGATCGGCGGGAACCCGAGCACCGAGACGGCCACGGTCATCAGGGCGAGGTTCAGCAGGAACGCGCTCAGGTTGACCGTCACGAACCGCCACAGGTCCCGCAGCACGTGTCCGCGCACCCGGAACACCAGGTAGCGGTAGGTCGAGAAGGCACACAGGACGTTCGACGCGTAGCCCGCGACGATCGCGAAGTGGTAACCGAGGGTGTCGCCGACGGCGAGCTGCCAGACGATGAACCACGCGGTGCCCAGCGCGGTGTTGAACGCGCCGACCAGCAAAAACGCCACCGCCTGGTTCCGGAACAGGCGCATGAGCGGGCCGGGCGCCCCCGACATCCCGCCGGGTGCGCGGACAGGATCGGGAGCGGACACCGGCTTCGCACTCACCCCTGGAACCGCGGCAGCGAACCCGCCGCGACCGCGTCGGCCAGCGACGGGGCCGCCTGGTCCTTCGCCGAGAGTTCGTAGCGCAGCGGTTGTCCGTCGCGGCCCGTGGTGGGCCAGTCGATGCCGATCTGCGGGTCGAAGGGGTTGATCTCGTGTTCGCGCTCGGGGTTGTAGGTGGTCGAGCACAGGTAGGCGACGGTCGAGCCGTCGGCGAGGGAGCAGAAGGCGTGGCCGAGACCTTCGGTCAGGAAGATCGCGCGGCGGTCGACGTCGTCGAGCAGGACCGCGTCCCACTGTCCGAAGGTGGGGGAGCCGACGCGCAGGTCGACGGCGACGTCGAGCACCGCCCCGGCGACGCAGGTGACGTATTTTGCCTGGCCCGGCGGGACGTCGGCGTAGTGGATGCCGCGCAGCACCCCGGCGGCGGAGACCGAGCAGTTGGCCTGCGCCAGCTCGAGTGGGCGACCGGCGGCGTCGGTGAAGGTGGGTTGCTTGAACCACTCGTAGAACACGCCGCGGTCGTCGCCGAACTGGCGAGGGGTGATCTCCCAGGCCCCGGGGATCTTCAGTTCGCGGTAGTGCACCGTCAGTTTCCTTCCCGGTCGAGCAGGTCGAGCAGATAGCTGCCGTAGCCGGACTTGACCAGCGGCGCGGCCAGGGCGCGCAGGTCGTCGTCGGTGATGAAACCGAGTCGCCACGCGACTTCTTCGGGGGCGCCGATCTTGAGGCCCTGGCGTTGCTCGATGGTACGGACGAAGTTGCCGGCGTCGAGCAGTGAGTCGAAGGTGCCGGTGTCGAGCCAGGCGGTGCCGCGGGGGAGTACCTCGACCTGGAGCCGGCCGGCCTCGAGGTAGGTGCGGTTGATGTCGGTGATCTCGTATTCGCCGCGGTCCGACGGACGCAGGCCGCGGGCGATCTCGACGACGTCGTTGTCGTAGAAGTACAGACCCGGAACCGCGAAGTTCGACTTCGGGGTGGCGGGCTTCTCCTCGAGCGACAGCGCCCGGCCGTCGGCGTCGAACTCGATCACGCCGTAGGCACTGGGGTCGGAGACGCGGTAGGCGAACACCGCACCGCCGTCGAGGTCGGCGAAGCGGGTGAGCTGGGTGCCGAGCCGGGGGCCGTAGAAGATGTTGTCGCCGAGGACCAGGGCGGCGCCGCCGTTGCCGATGTGGTCGGCGCCGAGGACGAACGCCTGGGCCAGGCCATTCGGTTCCGGCTGGACCTTGTAGGTCAGGTTCACCCCGTAGCGGGAGCCGTCGCCGAGCAGCCGCTGGAACTGCGGCGCATCCTCGGGGGTCGTGATGATCAGGATGTCGCGGATCCCGGCGAGCATCAGCGTCGACAGCGGGTAGTAGATCATCGGTTTGTCGTAGACCGGAACGAGCTGCTTGCTCACTCCCAGCGTGATCGGATGGAGCCGAGACCCGGTGCCGCCGGCGAGAATGATTCCGCGCATGAGGGACAGTCTCCCATCCCGGGGCGGACGCGAACCAACGAGCGCGCCCCCGGTAGGGTTGCCGCATGCGGCTGCTCGTCACCGGCGGTGCCGGATTCATCGGCGCGAACTTCGTGCACCAAACCGTCGCCGAACGCCCCGACGCGCAGGTGACGGTGCTCGACAAGCTCACCTACGCCGGCAACCGCGCCTCCCTTGACCCGGTCGCCGACCGGATCCGTTTCGTGCAGGGCGACGTCGCCGACGCGGACCTCGTGGATGCGCTGGTGGCCGAGTCGGACCTGGTGGTGCACTTCGCCGCCGAATCGCACAACGACAACTCCCTCGCCGATCCGTCGCCGTTCGTGCAGACCAATCTGATCGGCACGTTCACCCTGCTCGAGGCGGTGCGCCGGCACTCGGTGCGCTACCACCACATCTCCACCGACGAGGTGTACGGCGACCTCGAACTCGACGACCCGGCGCGGTTCACCGAGGCCACCGCCTACAACCCGTCGAGCCCGTACTCCTCTACCAAGGCGGGCTCGGACCTGCTGGTCCGGGCGTGGGTGCGCTCGTTCGGGGTGGCCGCGACCATCTCGAACTGCTCGAACAACTACGGGCCCTATCAGCACGTGGAGAAGTTCATTCCGCGGCAGATCACCAACGTCATCGACGGCGTCCGGCCCAAGCTGTACGGCACCGGGGAGAACGTGCGGGACTGGATCCACGTCGACGACCACAACCGCGCGGTGTGGACGATCATCGACAAGGGCGAGATCGGGCAGACCTACCTGATCGGAGCGGACGGGGAGACGAACAACCGCACCGTCGTCGAGACCGTGCTCGAGCTGTGCGGCAAGGACCGTACCGACTTCGATTTCGTCACCGACCGGCCCGGCCACGACCTGCGCTACGCCATCGACGCGACCCGGCTGCGCACCGAACTCGGCTGGGAACCGCGCTACCGCAACTTCCGCGAGGGTCTGGCCGCAACCATCGACTGGTACCGCAGCCACGAGGACTGGTGGCGTCCGCAGAAGGACGCGACCGAACAGGCCTACGCCCGCTCCGGCGAGCGCACACTCGGCCGCGCCGACTGACCCATCGCGCGTCGCGTCGACTCCAGCGTCGCGGCGATCCCGGCCGGCAGCGGCCGATGGCTGCGACGGTCCAGCTCCGGCCACACCACCGACCGTAACCGCAGGTCCCGGCCCTGCACCGACGCGAGCGGCGACGACGCCAGCACCACATTGGGGCGACGCCGGAACACCGTGCGGCAGGCGCCGAGGATCGCGCCGATCGTCACCGACCGGCCCGACGCGAAGATCTTGATGCTGACCCCGCCCGGTTCGGCCTCCGCCCGGTCCAGCGCGTCGGCCACCATTTCTCCCGCGTCGGCGACGAACAGGTAGTCCCGCAGGGTGTCCATCGAGACGTAGATCGAGACCGGCGTCCCGGTGAGATAGCCGCGGCACAGGTGCGAGATGAGTCCCTGCGGTTTGTCCAGGTTCTGGCCCGGCCCGTACAGGTTCGCGAAGCGCCCGATCACGGCGGTCGCGCCGGTCTCGCGGGCGAAATCCGCGATGACGGCCTCGGCGGCCAGCTTGGCGTGTCCGTACGGACCGAGCGGGGCCGTGGGGGTGTGCTCGGAGTGCGGCGCGCCCGTCGCGGCCGCGTACACCCCACCCGCCGACGACGCGTGGAACACCGTCCCGTTCTCGGCGCTGCCGCCGGACGCGCGGGCGAGGCCGTCGAGCACGTCGCGGAGCAGGTCGTTCTCGGCCGCGAAGGCTTCCGGAGTCGTCCCGTTCACGCCCGCACCGGCGCACCACGCGACCCGCCACCGTCCGCCCCGGGTGCTCCGGACGAACCGGTCCGCATCGGCCAGCAGCACGGATCGGGCCTGCTCCGACTCTTCCCACGGCACCGTGCTCGTCGTCACCGGGACGTCGCGGCGACGCAATTCGCGGGTCACCCACGAACCGAGCAGTCCTCCGCTTCCGACGACCCAGGTCGGTGCCGGCACGGTTACCCGCTCCGGAAGGATTCGAGGTCGGGATAGCGCTGGGTGCGGCCCAGCGGGCCGGCCTCGGGATCGCTGACGATCAGATAGGGCGGCTTGCCCATCGCCGTCTTCACCGCCACCCCGACGTACTCGGCGATCACCCCGAGGGAGAACAGCACGGCCCCGAATCCGAGCAGCAGGATGACCGTCGTCGACGCCCAGCCCTGCACCGGGATGCGGTTGCCGAAGAACAGGGAGGACACCAGTACCCACACCGCCCACAGGAAACCGCCGGTGGCCAGGACCACGCCGAGCAGGCTCACCATGCGCAGGCCCTTGGTTCCGCTCGACAGCACCATCCGCCAGAAATGCGAGAGCAGGGTGCGCAGCCGGTAGCCGGAAGCCCGACCTTGCTCTTCGCGCAGCTCGACCGGGCTGGTGGTCACCTTCCCCGCGATCCAGCCGAGCGCGACGTCGAGGTAGGCCTCCGACCCCGCGTAGGCAGCGAGGGACCGTCCCACCTCGCCCAGCACCAGGCGGAAACTCTGATAGTCGGTGCTGTCGGACACGGCCAGCGCCCGGGACAGGAACCACTTGGATCCCCGGGACGCCGCGTTCCGCAGCGCGCCGTGCGGCGCCGGATTCGTCGGTTTCGCGTACACGACGGTCGCGCCCTCGTCGAGCGCGGTGTCGAGCAGGCCACCGATCGCGGCCGGGTCGTGCTGGCCGTCCTCGTCGAGCGTGACGATCCACTCGCCGCCGCTCGACGCCATGCCCGCGAGGGTCGCCGGATGCTGGCCGAAGTTCCGGCTGAGCCACACCCCCGCGACGAACGGGTACTTCGTGGACAGTTCGCGGATGACACGAGCCGAGTCGTCGGGGCCGTTGTCGTGGACGAGCAGGACCTCCTCGACGACCATGGGTCGACCGCCGGGGGTCAGCGTGACCTCGGTCCACGGAACGATCTGCTCGAGCAACGTACCGAGGGTGTGTTCGCCCTGGTAGACCGGCACGACAATCGACACGCGGTGTGGCGTGCCCGTCGGCGCCGGGTTGTCGCTGCTCACAATTCGGCAGTTTATACGTCGGGTGGGGCAGTTTCCGGGCACGAACCGTACCGATGTACGGTGTCGCCGTCCACCGGCCTGCCCGCGCGGGCCCCACAGAGAACGGGATGAGCAGTGACGAGGCCGAAACTCTCCGTCGTGATTCCGGCCTACAACAACGCGCCGTTCATCGAGGCCACGGTCGAGTCCGTGCTCGCCCAGGACTTCGGGGATTTCGAGCTGATCATCGCCGACCACAGTTCCCCCGACGGCACCGCCGACCTGCTCCGCAAATACGAGGACGACGCGCGCGTGACCCTGCTGTCGACCCCCGCGGGCGGCGGCGCTCCCCGGAATTGGCAGCGCGTGACCGCCGAGGCCACGGGGGAGTACGTCAAGCTGGTGTGCGGCGACGACCTGCTCTATCCGGGTGCCCTCTCGGCCCAGGTGGCGGCGCTGGATGCGCATCCGTCGGCGGTGGCGGTGGCGTCGCAGCGGGACATTCTCGACGCGCGCGGCGAGAAGATGATCGCCGGACGCGGGCTCCAGGGACTGTCGGGCCTGGTGCCGGGTGCCGAGGCGATCCGGCGCACGGTGCGGCTCGGCACCAACGTGTTCGGTGAGCCCATGTGCGTGACGATGCGGCGCGACGTTCTCGAACGGGCCGGCGGATGGGACGGCCGCTTCCCGTACCTCATCGACATGGCCTCCTACTCGAAGGTGCTGTTCCACGGCGATCTGTACGCGCTGCGGCAGGTCGTCGGCGGGTTCCGGGTCAGCGCCGGTCAGTGGAGCGTGGCGCTCGTCGCCGAGCAGGCCCGGCAGGCGAAGGCCTATCACCGGTGGGTGGCCGAACAGCTGCCCGGCGGGCTGCGGGCGGCCGACGTGTGGCAAGGAAATCGTCGCGCCGAACTCTCCGCGCTGCAGCGGCGGGTGTTCTACACCCTGTTCCGGTCGCGTCTCACCCCCCTGTAGCGGCCACTACCCGGTAGCGGCCGCGACCCGCGCCTGGGCTTCTTCCGCGTGTTCCTTCCGGGTCTTCCGCCGGTCCCGCAGGTACAGCAGTTCCATGACCGCGGCGCCGGCGATGCCCAGGCCCAGTCCGACGAATCCGATTCCCTGTCCCGGCGGGGTCCACCTCACGACGAGGTCCCCGGCCTCGGTGCCGGCGGGAATGTCCACGGCCAGGAACATCTCGTCCACCGACCGCGCTTCCAGCGGCCGGCCGTCCAGCGTGACCGTGTAGCCGGGCCAGTTCAGGCGGGCGAAGACGACGCGACCGCCGTCTGCCGAATCGACGCGGACCCGGCTCGTCGCGTAGTCCTCGACCACCGAGGTCGCGGTGACTCCCTCGGTGAAGGAGATGCGCCCGTTCCGGCCGCTGATCGGCCCGTCGATCCGCTCGAGGATCACCGCGTCGACGGCATCCGCGGACCCGGGCGGGGACTGCACCCACCGCCAGCCGGGCGGTGCCGGCTCCGAGTCGGCGTCCGGGTACTGCCGGCGCTGGAGCACCACCCGATCCACGAGCATGAGGTCCACGTAGGTCCGGCCGGTGCTCGGCTCGGTGGCGAAGGCTGCGGCGAACGCGTCGGCGCAACTCGATCCGTCGTGCCGCATGCACAGGTGGAAGGCGAATTCCTCGAAGCCGATGGGGGTGTAGGCGTTGACGTAGGTCTCGTCGAGGGACTTGGCGAAGTTGCCGAACACGAGGGACCGATAGACGCCCTCCGGGTTCGCCGTCCACGACAGCACCAGGGTGCGGTCGCCGAGTTGCAGCGTGGTCCCCGGCCGGTCCGGGAAGTTCGCCTTCGCGACCGACTGCCGGGCCGGCAGATCCCACGCGAGCGGGTGCGGGGTCGTCGACGCCACCTGGAAGTACACGACCGGCAGGGCCGAGAGCAGCAAGATCGTCGTCACCACCCACTCGCCGGCGTGGCGCGCGGTCCACAGGACGAGGGCCCCGACGAGGAGGACGGCGGCGGCCCAGAGCACGTGACGATTCATGAACTCCGGGGACGAGGACCCGGAGCGCAGCGTCATCACCAGCACGAGCGTGGCCGCCGCGCCCGCTCGGGCCGGGAGGTTGCGGAGCGTGCCGTGGCGGCTGACCAGCACGCACACCACGACGAGTGCCGCGAGGGCGAACATCGGCAGCAGCCGCGCCGGCCAGCGCAACGGCCCCATCACGCTGGGTCCCGCGGTCGCGATCAGCATCGCGGCGAGGAAGATCAGCGCGCCCGCGAGGCTGCGCACCGAGCGGTGCACGGCTTTCCAGTCCACGAAGGCGAGCGCCGGGACGGCGAACCAGGCGATGTAGGTGACGGGGAACGGCTGCACTTCCCCGAACCAGGCTTCGATGGCGGGCAACGCCGAGGGAATGCCGGAGTTGAGGGTGTCCGACCAGGGTGCCGTGAGGAAGTTGTCGTTCTGGAAACCCTGGTCGGAACGCCAGGTCACGGAGCTGGACAGAACCCCGGGCAGATAGGTGATCAGTCCGCCCGCGGCGGCGCAGGCGGCGACGATCGCCAGTTTCAGCGACGGCCGCCACGACCGCCGATGGATGCGTTCGCCGATCACGAGGCAGCCGGTGAGGATCCCGGCGACGAGAGCGGGAAAGACGTAGCCGACGCTGATCGCGAGATAGAGGAAGACGAATGCCGGCAGGGGACCGGATCGGCCGCGCAGGTAGCGCAGCGAACTCGCCCACGCCTGGGCCACCCAGGCGGAGCCGGTGAGGGCCGTGACCCAGGTCGCCTGGTCGAAGAACAGCGCGAATCCGGTGAAGGGAACCGCGGCGCCGGCCACCGCGGCCCAGGGCGCGCGGGCGCCGTACTCCAGGCAGATCCGGTACACGCCGAGCGCCAGCAGGACGGAGAACGCCCACTTCACACCCGTCGCGAGCAGCACCATGTTGTCGACCGACGGTGAGATCAGGTTGACGAGCATCTGCGGCGGATTCCAGAGCCCGCCCTGACCCTCGACCGGGTAGTTGCCCGCCATCCACTGTTCGGGCACGAGACTCGGGAACTGCCCGGTCCGCAGGATCCTGCCGAGGAAGATCCAGTTCGGTACCGCACCCGATTCGGTGTCGTCGGTGTAGAACCACCGATCGTCGGCCGCCAGGATCACCAGGTAGGTGACCGTCACCATCGCCGTCACCACGGTGCCCCAGAGCCACCGCTGCCGTCGCGTCGTGAGCTCGACGGCGGACGTCACATGTGCTCCAGGGGTCGGACGGGGCTGGCCAGAGGCTCAGAATAACGCGGGGGTTCTCGGGAAATGCCCGACCCGGCGGGCGGCGATTCGCGGTCCGGTCTGCCGCTGCCAGGCACGTTGGTAGCCTTGGACAAGTTGTGTCCTGGGGGAAGACAAGGCTCTGAGAGCAAGGCTCTGAAAGGTATTCGGACGGAATGGACAAAGCCGAAATCGCTGCGATCGAACCGACAGGAGGGGTCGGCGACGCGGCCGACGGTTCGTCCGTCCTCGAGCGTCCTGCCGCCCGGCAGACCGCTCAGCGAGCGCTGTTTGCGGGGCCGTCCCCGCTGGTCAGCGACGACATGTACGTCACCGTCAAGGGGACCGTGGACCGCGAGCGGACCCGCGTGCGCCTCGGCCGCCGGAGCCGTATCGAAACGGACACCTACTTCGGCCGGTTCCCCGCCAGCTACTGGCAGCGCTGGACCGCGGTCACCGAGGTCGCGTTCGAAGCCGAGATCGACGGCGACGGCCGCATCGAACTGGTCGCCACCGACACCCTGGGCCGGCGACGGATCGTCGCCACCACCCCCCTGTCGTCGAAGGGCGCGCCCACCACGGTGACGGTGTCCACCCCGATCGACCGGTTCGTCGACGGTGGTGCCCTGTTCGCGCGGATCTCCACCGGCTCCGGTGAGCTGGTCGTCGAGAACGCCCGGTGGACGGTGCCCACACCGAAGACCCTGCGCAAGGCCGCGGTCGTCATCTGCACCTTCAACCGCGCCGACGACTGCGCGGCCACGCTGGCCGCCATGGCGAACGACCCGACGGCGATGGCCGACGTGCAGTCGATCCAGGTGGTCGACCAGGGCAACGACCGGGTGGAGACCCGGCCGGAGTTCCGGCGCGTCGCCTCCGAACTCGGCGACCGGCTCGTCTACATCACGCAGCCCAACCTGGGCGGTGCCGGCGGATTCACCCGTGGCCTGTACGAGGTCGCCGGGGCGTCGCGCAATCCCGGGGCCAACATCGTGTTCATGGACGACGACGTCCTGTGCGAACCGGAGGCGGTGGTCCGGCTCAACACGTTCGCGAACTGCACCGTCGAACCCGCGATCGTCGGCGCGCAGATGCTGTACCTGCTGCATCCCGACCGGGTCCACGTCGGTGCCGAGGTCGCGGACCTGCAGCGTCTCCAGGCCGGTATCGAGGTGCAGAACGCGTTCGCGGACAAGAGCACGCTCAAGAAGCAGCAGGAGATCCGCGTCGACGCCGGTTACAACGGCTGGTGGTCGTGCCTGATCCCGTCGGAGGTCGTCGAGAAGGTCGGCTACCCGCTGCCGTTGTTCTTCCAGTGGGACGACATCGAGTACGGCTACCGCTCGCGGGCGAACGGTGTCGCGACCGTCACGCTGCCCGGCGCCGCGGTGTGGCACGCGGATTTCGCGTGGAAGGACTGGGACGAGTGGCATCGCTACTTCAACCTCCGCAACGCCATGATCACCGCCGCGCTGCACACCGAACTCGACGGCAAGGCACTGGCCAAGCAGCTGCGGACCGACCTGTTCCGCTACCTCGTCTCCATGCAGTACGGCATGGCGTTCACCCTGATCAAGGCCATCGAGGACTTCCTGCGAGGACCGGAATTCCTGCGCGATGGGGGAATGGAGGCCGCGGCCGCCATCCGTCGTGAGCGCGCGGAGTACGGGGAGACCATCCGCCACAACGCGAACAACGTGCCGGACCTGCGTGCGGCCGACATGTTCATCACCCCGGCCGGACCGTTCCCGCGCAAGAGCCTCGAATGGGCGGTGCTGGCCAAGCGCGCCCTCAACCAGTGGCGTGGCACTCTTCCGGCCGATCCGGTCGCGATCCCGTCGTCGGACGCGCACTGGTGGCACGTCTCGCTGTTCTCGCACGCCGTGGTCACCGACGCCTCCCAGGAAGGTGTCCGCGTGCGCAAGCGGGACAAGAAGCGGGCCGTCGAACTGCTCCGGCGCGGTATGAGCGCGCTGCAGGCGCTGAAGAAGGAGACGCCTGCGGTGTCCCTGCGGTATCGCGAAGCCGCGCCGCAGCTCACCAGCCGCGAGAACTGGGCCCGCCTGTACGGGCAGTAGCCCATGGCCGATCGGACCACGGCGGGCGCGCGGGACGCTGTCCTCGTCGCACTGCTGGGTTCGATCGTCGCAGCGTGGGGGTCGTGGCGGCCCTCCTTCTGGTACGACGAGCTTGCCACCCTGTCGGTGGCGCAGCGCTCCCGCGTCGACCTGGACCGGGTGCTCGGCAACGTCGACGTCGTCCACGGCCTCTACTACGTGGCGATGCGGTACTGGTTCGCCGTGTTCGGGGCCTCGGAGTTCTCGGCACGGGTGCCGAGCGTCCTGGCCGTGGGCGCGGCGGCCGGCGGCGTCGTCGTGCTGGGCCGGAAACTCGGCGGCCGACGGCTGGGCGTGATCGCGGGTGTCGTCTTCCTCGTGCTCCCGCGCGTGACGTGGGCTGCGGTCGAGGCCCGCAGCTACGCCCCGTCCGCGGCCGCCGCCGTGTGGCTGACCGTGCTGCTCATCGTAGGGTGCGAGTCCGGCCGGGTCCGATGGTGGCTGCTCTACGCCGCCGTGCTGGCGCTGTCGGTGGTGCTGTTCGTGTACGCGATCGCGCTGGTACCGGCCCACCTGATCACCCTGGCGCTGCGGGGCGACCTGCGGCGTCGCGGGCTCGCGTGGCTGGGGGCGGTCGTCGCGGGCTCGGCTGTGGCCGTCCCGCTCGTGGCGGAGGCGTTCGCCCAGGCCGGGCAGACCACGTGGATTCCGCCGATCGACCGGAACCTGCCGCGGATCGCCTGGGAGTACCAGTGGTTCGTGGGCGCCCCCTGGTTCGCGGTGGCGTTCACGGTGTTGATCGTCGTGGGGCTCGTGGCGGCTCTACTACGACGCACGCGGGTACGGCGACACGGTGTTCTCGTGGTAGCCGTGCCGTGGATCGTCGTGCCGATGGCGATGCTCGTGACGTACTCGCTCGTCGCGTCCCCGGTCTACCTGGACCGGTACCTGACGTTCACGACCCCGGCGGTCGCGCTGATCGGTGCCGCTGCCGTCGCGGCCGTGGCCGTCCGGACGTGGGCGAGTGTCGCCGTCACCGGTGCGCTGGTGCTGCTGTCCGTGCCGTCGTTCGTCGCGCAGCGCGGCCAGTGGTCCGACCCGAGCGGCATGGACTTCAGCACGGTCAATCACGACGTCGCCGGTCGGCTGGCGCCCGGTGACTGCGTGCTGTTCGGGGGCGCCGCGTGGAATCCGGCGTCGCAGCGTCTGGTGATCACGGCCCGGCCGGAGACCTTCGCGGGCACCCGTGACCTGGGCCTGGGACGGACCGCCGCCGCGGAGGGCTGGCTGTGGGACGAGAACCTGCCGTTCCCGGCGGTCGCGGGGCAGCTGTCCACGTGCGAGGTGGTGTGGTTCTTCGCGGACGCCGAGCGGACGACCGAGCAGCGGATCTACCACACGTCGAACCAGTGGTGGACGCTCCCGCCGCACCGGTTCGAGTCGACGCCGGAGTACGCCGGGCTCGTGCAGGCCGGGTTCCGGATCGACGACCGCCGGCAGTTCGACGTCAGCCAGGTGATCCGTTTCGTGCGGTGACGTTCACCGCGGGTGCACTCAGACCCAGTAGGCGACGCGCGAGCGGTAGTTGCGCAGTACGACCAGCGCCAACGCCCAGCCGACGACGGTCACACCCAGCACGATCAGCCAGTGGTAGAGCTGCTGGTCGCCGCCGAGCAGCGGCGTGCGCACGATGTCGAGGAAGTGGTACAGCGGGTTGATCTCGGCGATCCGGGCGCGGCCCTCGTTGCCGGTGCCCTGGAGGGTCTTCTCCGTCCAGATGATCGGCGTCATGAAGAACAGCAGCTGCACGAGGCTGCCGAGCAGCGGCGCGATGTCGCGGTAGCGGGTCGCCAGGATGCCGAACACCAGCGACACCCACACCGCGTTGATCGCGATCAGGGCGAGGGCGGGGATCGCGAAGACCGCCGTCCACTTCAACGGCTGCGGATAGATGATCAGGATGACGAAGTAGATGACGATGTTGTGGGCGAACAAGATCATCTGCCGCCACACCAGCCGATACACGTGCACGCTCAGCGGCGTCGGCAGCTGTTTGATCAGGCCCTCGTTGGACATGAACACGTCCGCGCCCTCGAGGATGGATCCCTGGATCAGGTTCCAGATGATGAAGCCCAGCGTGACGTACGGCAGGAACTCGGCGAGGTCGAGGTTGAACAGCGTGCCGTAGAGCAGACCCATCGCGACCGCGGACACCGCGGTCGCGATCGTGATCCAGAACGGGCCGAGTACCGACCGCCGGTATCTCTGCTTGATGTCCTGCCATCCGAGGTGGAGCCACAGCTCACGATGGTTGAAACCTTCGCGAAGGTCCTTGAACGCACGCTTGAATGTGCGCGAGGACGATTCGATCGGGGCATCGTCGAGGACGGAAGGGGCAGACACGGGTACCGAGGGTACTCGGCGCGCGGGTGAGCCATCCCCGGCGAGGGCATCGTTCATGCTCCGGCGAAGCGTTCCACGAGCACGTCGATGCGCCGGGATGTGTCCTGCGCGGGGATGCGGCCCGAGCGGGTGAGGCCGACGAGGCCGTGCAGGGCGGCCCAGAAGACCTCGGTGAACAGCTCCGGATCGACCGCGCCGGACAGAGGTCGCAGAGTGTCGAGCAGGACCTGGAACGCGTCGCGCAGCGGTGCGGGAGTTTCGGCGTCGGCGAACTGCAGATCGGTGGTGAGCTCGAACATCGCCTCGTACACGGCGGGGTGGGCCTGTGCGAAAGCGAGGTAGGTGGTCGCCAGCGTGCGTGCCCCGGGCTCTTTGCGGACGGCTTCGGTGAGTTCGGCTCCGAGCTGGGTGAATCCGTCCAGCGCGACCGCTGTCACGATCTCGTCCTTGCCGCGGAAGTGGCTGTAGAGCACGGGCTGGCTGTATTCGATCTGCTCGGCCAGCCGCCGGGTGGTGACCGCGCCCCAGCCTTCGTCCTCGGCGAGCCGGCGGGCGGTCGAGATGATCAGGCGGTGACGGGCGGCTCTGTCGCGGGCTCTGCGTTCGTTGACCGGCATTGTCGAATTCTAGCATTGCTAGTTCTTGGATCAGTGCTAGTGTTGTCATCGACAGAAGAACTAGCACTGCTAGGTACTGGAGGTCCCCATGTTGGACACGGTTTCCGTCGTCACGGTTGTCGTCGTCGGTTTGCTGGTGGGGGTGGAGTTCGCGGTCGCGGTGTTCGTGAACCCGATGCTTGCGCGGCTCCCGGGCGACGGCGCACTCATCGCACGCAGTGACGGCGCCCGCGTGCTCGGTCGCGTCATGCCGTTCTGGTACATCGGGTCGACAATTCTCGGAGTGCTGTGGTCGATCCTCGCGTGGGGCGAGCCGCGCGCATCGCTGGTGATCGTGGCGACGGCCCTGCTGGTGCTCAGCGTGGTGATGTCCGTTGTGCTGCTCGTGCCGATCAACAATCGCGTGGCCGCGTGGGCAGGCGGGGGAGCGCCGGACGACTGGCAGGACCAGGTCGGCAAGTGGGATCGCTACCACTACGCGCGGGTCGGCGTTCTCGTCGGCGCGTTCGTCCTCCTGGTGGTCGCGCTCGCGTGACGTTCCGTCAGAATCGATAGCGGCGTCTATACAGTTCTGCTGGTCTCTACGAGCAGAACAAGGTGGTAGCGCCGAGTGAGTACCGGTCACGGCAACAGCGAGAACGAGTATCCCTCGGCATCCGAGGAGAACTTCCGCGAACTCGCGAGCGACGAGGACGTACTGATCATCTGCCTCGACCTCGTCGCGTTGTATCTGGACCTGGCCTTCGACGATCCGGCCTCCGGTGAAGTCGAGCGATGGACGCTGAGTTGTCTGCCGGCCACCGATCGAGGGCGACGGTTGTTCACGCTCAATATCGGACCGATGGAAGTTCTCCACGTCGAGAACCCATTCATCGAGGACCGGGATATCGACGTGTGGTCTGTGTCGGTGTATGTCTCCCGTTCGGCGCTCGAGAGTCGGACGGGAAAGACGTTCGACGAATTGACTTCGCAGTTTCCGAATCTGCGATTCCACCGCTCCCAGCTCGCATCGGCTGAGGGCGACGCCGTCGTCATCAGGATCAACCTGCTCGACGACGCCTCGAATGAACAGTTCGTGACACTCATCGATGATGCAGAGTTGGTCAGGCGCCTCGCCGACAGGTTGGTCGCCAAGGGGAAGGGGCCGTACGGCCGCTACCACAATCGGTGGTTTGCCCAGGCGGTCCTCGATCATTTGCGTGAGGCGTGGGACGAGGTGCCTGCGTAGTCCCATCGTCTCGACGAGTGATGTTGGGGTGCAATATATTTCGATCTGAAGGGCGAGGCTCGAACGGTCGAAAGGGCTACCGCCTGAGGTAGTCGCCGTAGGAGCGTGAAGCCACGGTGCGGGTTACGTTGTATGCGCTGCAGTCGACTTCGCTGCGGATGGGATGACGGCAGAAGCAGGAGATCGCGGATGAGTGCAGTGATCAAGGGGTCGAAGACCGACCTTGTCGATCTCGGATATGAGGTTGTGCTCGTCACCGGTGGTCCTGTGGGCGCGATCGATCTCACCGCCGTACTGCTCACCGCCGATGGACGGGTGCGATCGGACGAGGACTTCGTCTTCTTCAACAACCCGAAGGCCCCCGGCGTCCGGCTCACCTCCGACACGTCCGCGACCGTGGACCTGTCGGCTGTCCCCGCCGACATCCACCGAGTGCTCATCACGGCGAGCACCGAAGCGCAGGGGCGGCGATTCGGTGACGTGCCCGGGCTCCGCGCGGAGATTCGGGGCGCTCGACAGACCATCGAGTTCACCCCGCCCGACCTGACCACCGAGACCGTTCTGCAGGTCGTCGCGTTCTATCGTCGCGGCGCGGGATGGCGTCTCGACGCGGTCGGTCAGGGCTATCAGGACGGTCTGGCGGCGTTCGCGACCGACCATGGGATCGTCGTCGACGAACCGGGATCTGCTCAGCCGCAATCTGAGTCGGCAACTGTGTCGGCTGTTGCGGCCCCGCCTCAGCCGGCAGCGCGCCCGATCTCGTTCGAGAAGGTTCAGGTCTCCCTTACGAAGGATTCGGCGGACAAGACCGCCCGGATCGACCTGCGTAAGTCCCAGGGCGATCCGAACTGGGTGCTCACCGTCGGCCTCGAATGGGACGGCCGTGGAGCCATCTACGACCGATCCGGGAACGTGAAGAAGTTCGGCGAGGGCGATCTCGACGTGTACTTCTACTGCCGCAACGAACACACCAACGAGTACCTCGTGATCAGCGGCGACCGCGGCCACCGCGGCGATCTCGGAACGTGGCCGTACATCCATCACTACGGCGACAGCAAGGGTCCGGGGCGCGGCAAGAAGCCTGCCGTCGAACAGGTTCGGGTGCTCCCCAACGAGAACGGGGATCTGCTCGTCAACATCTATCAGAGCGTCGACAACGGCACCGGCGCGATCGACACGTTCGGCCGGCCGCGCGTCGCGATCCGATACGGCCGGGCCGGCAAGGACGGGCTGCCGGGTCCGGACGCCGACGAGATTCTCGTGTACGTCGGGAACGGGAAGAACGCCTACTGGGCGACCGTCGCGCACATCGACGTGCAGGACGGTGTGCTGACCGTCGACGGCGAAACCCGTTACAGCAGAATCGGAAGCGAGCGCATGCCCGGGCTCGATTCGAAGGGCACCTGGGTGCGGAGCCCGAAGGGTGGTCCCACGGGTCGGAGCAAGAAGCGCAACGGCGGCCTCGGTCTCGACCGCTACCAGGGGACGTGCCCACGATAGATTCGGACGCCCTGCGGGCGGCTGTCTCGACCGATCGGAGACCCTACGGGTCGCTGAGTCTGCTCGGCCCCTTCCCCAACGCTGCCCGGTCGCCATACCCCGATAGACCCTCTCGGCCAGCACTTCTGGCCCCACGTCGGGTGGTGACGTGTGGCTTCGGCTGGACCCGGTCGTTCGTGTCGACCCGTACGATCGGGTGCTCCGCCACCAGCTGCGGAGGCTGAAGGTACTGGTGCCCTGTCGGTTTCAGGTTCGGCTCCGTGGCCGGAGACCCGCAGCGGCGATGCGCTGACGTCGGACTGCGGGAGGGTGCTGGGAGAAACGAGCCAAGAAAGAATCGACCTCGGGGACGTCGATAAAGCGCCGCGCTACCGCGCGTTCTGGGAGGCCGTATCGGATACAGATCCGGCTCCACCATCCTTGACATGATCTTCGTTGTCGGCGAGGTGCTCTGTGCAGGTATGCGGCGCACGAATTGGCCGAAGGCCGAGGCCATCACGCGCCCGCATCTTCACCTACATCCCGAAGACCGGCTACGTCGGCGTCGGCGAAGTAACCAGCGAAGCCCAGCCAGCCGACGAGGCAATTCTCACCGTCTACGGGAACGAACTGCCGTCCCGCAACCTTGAGCTGAGCAGGCCCTACCGCCATGAGATCCACGACGAGAAGGACGGTGAGGACTACAGAGGATGGGTCTTACCGGTCCGGTGGATCACGACCACCTTCACCCTCGCCGACCTTCCCTACATCATTCCGGCAACGGCTGGATTCTCCACCTGATCCACCCTGATTTGAGCTGTGCTGTTTGACGATCCTCAAACAGCACACCCGCAACACCCCGGCGCCCGATTGGCGTCCCGCGGTATCCGGCCATGTGCAGTGCAGCGTGCCGGCCGCCTTCTGTCGACGCGGCCGTCGTCCTTGACGGTGGGGTCGGCGCGCCCGTCGACCGTGCTCTGTGTGCCGGTGAGGCATTGAGGTCCACCTTCGATGCGTTTGTCCACCCGCAACCAGCTCACCGGCACGGTCACGGAGGTCACCGTCGGCGCCGTGATGGCAACTGTGAAGGTCAAGCCCGACGGCGGTGAGCAGATCGTGACCGCCCCGATCACCAAGGAGGCCGTCGACGAACTCGGTCTCGCGGCCGGAGTCGCAGCGACGGTGTTGGTCAAGTCCACCGAGGTCATGCTCGGGGTCGAATAGTCCCGCCGGCGACTGGGTCGGGCGCACCCCGGGTGCCTGTAATCCGGTGCAACCACAGCTGATCTGGTTGAATGCGGCCGTGAAGCCCGCACCGAAAGCAGCGTCCGGGGTCGTGTTCGACTGCGACGGACTGCTGACCGAAATCCTCATCGGGTATGCCCGATGCTCCACCGTGGGCCGTGATCTGCGGGCGCAGCGCACATCCCTCACACGCCTCGGCCGGTAGGCAGGATCCGTACGGGCGGGGGCTCAGTGTCGGGCACGTGTCCCGTGGCGACCGTCGTCGGCGGTGACTTCGAGGGCGACGCGGGTGAGGGTCTCTTCGGCGGGGAGAGCGGCCTGGGCGGATGCCGTCAGGTCGTATCGGGAAACAGCGACAGGGTGCCGGGTGCCGGCGAGGGCGTACCGGACGACGGTGTCGTTCTTCTCGGCCACGAGGAGCATGCCCACCGTCGGTTGGTGTATGTCGTGGAGCCGCAGTCGATCCTCGACCAGAGCAACGTAGAAGCCGAGTTGCCCGGCATCACGCGGGTCGAACTTCGTTGTCTTGAGCTCGATGACCACGTAGCGCAACTGCTCGACGTGGAAGAACAGCAGGTCGACGTAGAAGTCGTCCCCGTCGACGTCGAAATGCACCTGGCGACCGACGAATGCGAATCCCCGACCCAACTCGCGCAGCGTGTCGATGATCCGCGCGACCAGACGCTCCTCGAGTTCCCGCTCGCTCGCGTCGCCGCCGATCGCAAGGAATTCCAGCGCGAACGGATCCTTGGTGAGCTGCTGCGCCAGCTCGGAGTCCCGCTGTTCGAGCGCGGAGCCGAAGTTCGAGGGCGCAGCACCCTGACGGTCGTGGAGGCGGGTGGTGATCTGATGAGCGAGCACCGAGCGTGACCACCCGTGCTCGACGTCCCGGGCGGCGTACCACTCACGCAGGTCCTGGTCGTCGAGCTTGTCGAGAAATTCGACGATGTGACCCCACGGCAATTGTCCAACGGGTCGTTGGATGATTGCTTCTTCAACGCTCGGTCTGCTGGCGATCCAAGATCGTGCGGCCGATCTGCCAGTAGAGGCCTATCAGCTCGGTGTTCACCTTCCGCTGCGCCTGATACCGCGCCTGGTGTACGCGGCGCTTGAGTTCC
>Ga0182740_1000303_pt1 | contig 70109 bp, 59 predicted proteins | sample eDN5th37CKraftBY_FD_128872 | JGI IMG/M metagenome (GOLD analysis project Ga0182740, IMG submission 128872) | Enriched backyard soil microbial communities from Emeryville, California, USA - eDNA 5th pass 37_C Kraft BY (version 2) (version 2) | ecosystem: Environmental > Terrestrial > Soil >...
CGATCCCCGCCATCGACGAAACCAATCCCGAGCGCCGCAGGCTTCTCTCCGTCGAACCGAACGAGCAGATGGTTCGGCGTTTCAGCAACATCCTGCGGCCGCCGTCGGTCGGGGAGCGGCGGCAGCTCAACGCCGTGCTCACCTACATCGAACGCCACAGCCGCACGCTCACCGCTTTCAACGCGGCCACGGCCATCGCGGCGCGCGTCAAGTCCGACGCCGATGCCGCGGCACGCGACGCCGCGCGGACCACCGCCGTCGCCAAGGCCGCGGCGGATGCGGCATCCGCGGCAACGCTGGCGGCACGCGAGGCCGCTGCGGCAAGCGAACAGGCGCAGGCGCAAGCGAGCGTCCAGGCTCAGCGCGCCAAGGACACCGCTGCGGCAGCCCGTGACGCCGAAACGCACGCGGCTTCGACGCAGAACGCCGGCCGCACCGCGACGGCAGCGTCCGAGACGGCGACGCGCAGCGCCGCCGCGGCGCGGCGGAAGGCCGAAGCCATCGACCGTGACGTGGCCACGCAACAGCAGCGCTACGAAGCCGCGAGCCGCGAGGCTCAGGACCTGGCACAACACCTCGAGGCGGCGAAAGCCGCCGCCGCCGCGCAGGCGCGCAAGGCTGCCGCGGCCACGCTCGCCGCGGCCGAACAGCAGCGCAAATACGACATGGCGCGCTTCCTCGCCGACGAATTGCGGGACCGTGCCGACGCGGCGAAACGCGCCGCCGAGGCACAGCAGCAGCGGAGCCGGCGCCTCGCCGACGCGGCCCAACAATATGCCGACGCGGTTGCAGCCGCACAGAAGCGACTGACCGACGCGGCGGCTTGGATCGCACCGAACGAGCCGGACGCCTCCTCTCCCGCGACCGACATCGCCGCCGCCCTCGCTTCGGCAACGGCGGCACGCGACCGCGTCGCGAGCGAGGCCCGCGATGCGTCCGCCGAAGCGGCCGACCTCGCCCGTGCCGCGCGCGGCGCCGAGCGGCGCGCCGCCACCGCCAAGGATGAGGCGGACCTGACGCAGACGCTCAACGATCGGAGCAAGGCGGAAACCGAAGCGGTGACGCGCGAAGCCAACCGGCTCGCGGCCATCGTGCACGATACCGAACGCAAACGTGCCGCGGCCCTCGCGGCGGCCGACGCCGCCAAGATCGCGCACGACAAGAGCAAGGCCGAAGCCGAGACGGCCGCAGCCGAGGCAAGCACGCTCGCAGCGGCCGCCGACGCGGCGGCGCAACGCGCGCGCGAAGCCGTCGATGCCGCGCGCAACGCAGCCGCGGCGCGCGACAAGGCGGCGGCCGAGGCCGACGCCGCCGCGCAGGAGGCCACACGCCGCGCCGACGTGGCGCGCCATGCCGCAGCGACGGCCGAAAGCGCAAATCAAGCCGCGACAATCGCCGCCGCCAAGGCACGGGAAACCAAGGTCGTGGCCGACGCCGACGCCGAGGTTTCCGCCAAGGCCGCGGCCAAACTCAAGATTGCAACGACCAACGCCGACGCCGCCGCCGAAGCCATGAACGCCGCGGCGGCAACCCAGCCCAAGAGCGAAGGGTTGATCCCGATCACGGCGGCCGACATCGCGGCCTTCGCGCGCGCGACCGACAGCAACAACGAGGACGCGCGCCGGCTGTTTTGCGACGGCGGCGCTGCATCAGCGGCTGCGCCGGCCGGGACAACGGCCGCGACCGCGAGCGTGCCCGCCGCACTCCCCGCTGCGCTGCCCTTGCCCAAGCCGGCGCCCGCACAGCAAACCGCCGCGCACGCCGCTCGTCAGCAGCCGCCGCCCCCAGCCACGCTGACCATCGTCACAGTGCCCTTACCCTTGGCCCGTCCTTCAACGCTCCGAAGGTAAGCGCCGTCACCGCCCAGACCAGCGCATCGAGGCGATCCGGCGAGCGACCCGACGACAAACCGTCGAGCGCGAAGTCGCACATCTCGTCCTCCAGCGCCGGAAACACGCCGACGTGCTTCACCCGGCCCTGCTCGTAGAGCAACGCGACCGGCTCCGCCCGCAGCCACTTTCCCTTGTGCGCGCGCACGGCGACCACCGGCACGCTGGGATCGGCTTCCCCGATCACCGCGCGCACCATGTCGCCGCCCTGATTGACCTCGGCCACCAGCGCATCGGCCGAGAGCCGGTGCCATAGCGCGATGGCCTTGCGCGCCCAGCCGGCCGGCGAAAGCCGCACCGCCGTCTCGTCGGCCACGACATAAATCGTGCCGTCGTCGCCACGGCCCGCCGCCACCAGGCCACAGGCATCGGCGCCCTTTGCCGCCGACGCCGGCGGATCGACCGCCACCACGATCCGCGACAGCGGCGGCGCGGCCGCGACACGGCACGCCTCGAGCGCCGCGCGCGTCCACAGCGCGTCGGCGCGCTCCTCGACGATGTCGCCGTCGATCTCCTGACGCCCGAGCCGCGTGCCGGCGTAGCGCCGGATCACCGCGTCGATGAACGCCGGCGCGAGGTTGTGTGCATTGGCCTGCGTCGCGGCGCGCGTCAGCGCGGTGGACGGCTCCGTCATCAGGCGCTTCAGCAGCGCGATCGGCCGCGGCGTGGTCGTTATCACCTGCCGCGGCCGCTCGCCAAGGCGCAGCCCGAATTGCAGCATGTCGAATGTCGCTTCGGCATGGCGCCACTTGGCGAGCTCGTCGCACCACGCGGCCGCAAACTGGGGTCCGCGCAAACTCTCCGGGTCCTCGGCCGAGAACACCTGCGCCACCGCGCCGTTCGGCCATTGCAAGCGGCGGCGCGACGGAATCCACGTCGGCCGCTCGATGCGCTGATGCACCGCGAGCAGGCCGGCAATGCCTTCGACCATCACCTCGCGCGCATCGTGCTCCGTCTCGCCGATCAACGCGATCGGCGAAACCGCGGCGATGCCGCGCTCCGCGCTGCCGCACGCGATGGCGCGCACCCATTCGGCGCCGACGCGGGTCTTGCCCGCGCCGCGACCGCCGAGAACCAGCCATGTCGTCCAATCGCCGGGCGGCTGCACCTGATGGTCGTGCGCGTAGAAATCCCAATAAGCGCCGAATGTCTCGAGATCCGTTTCATTCAATGTCGTCAGGAACGCGATCCGATCGTCCGGCGACAAACGCATCCAGCTTCTGCGCAAGCGCGCGACGGAGATCTTCGACGTTGCGGGGCACGGATTCGTCATCGTCGTCTTTCAACGGTTCGTCGCCGCTCGGCTTACGGTCGCGCGGGTTGCCCTCCTCGTCGAAGGCGGCAAGGTCGCGCAGCGTCTTGGCGACGACGGCGAGCGTACGCGCGCTGCTTTCGCGCTCGGCGCGCTCCAGGCCGCTGTCCGAGAGCCGCTTGTCGATCTCGTCCACCTGCCGCTCGGCGGTTCGCCACATCCGCGCGATCAACGCGCCGCGCCCGGTGCCGCCGTCGGCGGACCGCTTCCCGGCGCGGCGCAACGGAATCGGCTCGGGCTGAAGGTCCGACCCGTCGGCGAAGTCGCCCGCGAGGCAGCGGTAGAATATGGGTCGCGTCAGGCGGGTCGCGGTGAGGATCGCATTGACGGGTTCGCTGTCGCGATAAAGGCGGCGCGCCAGCGCCACCTGTTCGGGTGTCGGACTATCGACCATGTCGATCGGCCAGGACCAGATGATGAGAATCGGATTTGCGAAGGGTGTGAGGGGGCGCGCCGGGAGGGCCTTGCAGTTGGAGTGAAGGTCGCGGGCGCAACTCTTGAACGTGACGCAACCCTACCGGAGCAGCGTCGGGCTGTCAAGGTATTATTTCCTAGGAATTTAAGCTGAGCATAGGGTTGCTGTGGACAGATCCCAAAAAGCCCATGCGATCCAACCGTTTAGACCTGCCGATCGCGTCGGCGTGGCCCCCCCGCCGGCCTGCGCCGGCACCGGAGTGTGGAACCCTTTCCGCGTCCGCCGGTTGAAACGGTGGCGACCGCGCGGTGCTGCTGCGGCGCGTCTGGCAAGGAGCCTCACATGGCCAGGATCGTTATCCGGTGTCAATACACCGGCCATTACGTCTTTACCGGCATCGACACCACGACCTCGCCATCCCTCACCGGCGGCCGCACCTTTTGCCCTTACTGCGTCGCCGAACATGAGTGGAGCAGCACCGAGGCCCGCGTCGATTCGCACGGCGATCGCTCGAAGCCTGTGGTCCGGCAGGCAAGCTGAGTGGCGCGCTGAGCAGTCAAGCTGAAACGCCGAACGCTGCGCTCCCCGCTCTGTTGACAATCCACACGCCGCAACGAAACGACGTTTTTGCCGCAATGTCGTCCGCAACAGGCCACACTTGCACGCCAGATTCATCCGCCTCGTAGCGACTGGTTCGCAGGTCGTGGTGCGCAGGTCGTGGTTCGCAATCCTGCCACTCCAAGACGGAGACGCTTGATGATCGACGCGCAAAGCTGCCGCCAATACGCCGCCGACTGCGTGCGCCAGGCTCACAACGAAGAGTCGGTGGACGACCGGAATATCCTGCTCAACGTCGCGCTGGCATGGATCCGCCTCGGCAGTCAGACCCAGGAATTGAGTGCACGGCTTGCGGGCAACGAGGAATCCGAAAACGGCGAAACGACGGACACCGAGCCGCCGGTCTTGGCGTCCTGAACCGCGCGCGGCGCGCGATCCATGCGCGCGCCATTCGGACGTTCAGAAGCCGAACTCACGAAGCGCGAGCGTGAACGAGATTCGCTGACGCGACCGCACCGGGGCCTCACGCCGCTCCGCCTAGGCCACCCGAAAATGGCCACCCGAAAATCCCTGTCCGCGATTAACGGCTGCAGCGTCGTTTGATGTCCGCGGCACACTGAGAGACTCCTCCCCGCGCATCACCCGCAGGACCGGCCCTCGGCCGGCGCGGGCATCGCGCACTTTCCCGCCGATCCGCAAATGCGCTACGGATTGTCCGGGGTCAGCGCGGTGGTTTACCGCATGACATCGGTGCGCCGTGTCGGGCATGATCGGGCCGCACCATGACGACAGGCTGAAGGGGGAGTTTCCAATGAAGGCGCAAGGCGACACGACCGGCACTCGAATCACGGGCTTGCGGATCGCAAGGCTTGCGGCGTTGGGCGCGGGAGTGGCGGCCATCGGACTGGCGGTGGCGAGCCTGCCGGCCGCGGCGCAGACGCCGGAAGAATTCTACAAGGGCAAGCAACTCGAGATGGCCATCGGCTATCCGCCCGCCGGCAGCAACGACGTTTACGCGCGGGTGCTGGCGCGCCACCTCGGCAAGCATATCCCCGGCAACCCGACCATCGTGCCGCAGAACCGGCCCGGTGCCGGATCGTTCCTCGCGCTCGGCTACGTCTACAACGTCGCGCCGAAGGACGGCACCGTGATCGGCATCGGCGCGCCGACCTCCGCGCTCGACGAGAAGCTCGGCACCCAGGGCGTGCGTTTCAAGACCGCGGAGCTGAACTGGATCGGGCGCATCGACGCGCTCATCAACATGGTGTTCCTGTGGCACACCTCGCCGGTGAAGACTGCGGCGGATGCCTTCAAGATCGAATCCAAGCTGTCCGGCACCGGCGTCGGCTCCACGGTGTCGATCTATCCGACCGTGATGAACAACGTGCTCGGCAGCAAGTTCAAGCTGATCATGGGCTACAAGGGCTCGAACGACGCCCAGCTCGCTGTCGAGCGCGGCGAGGTCGAGGGGCACTCCACCTCGTGGACCGCGGTGAAGGTCGCGCATCCGAACTGGCGGCCGGAAAAGAAGATCAACGTCATCGTGCAATTCTCGACCCATAAGCACCCCGACCTGCAGGACGTGCCGACGGTGGTGGAGCTCGCCAAGACCGACGAGCAGCGTGCGGTGCTGAGCGCCGTGGTCAAGGCGGCCGACATCGGCACCGCGTTCTTCACCACGCCTGGCGTGCCGAAGGACCGCGTCGAGGCGCTGCGGCGCGCCTTCGATGCGACGATGAAGGATCCCGAGTTCCTCGCGGAGGCGCAGAAGACGGGCCTCTCCATCGGCCCGCTGCCCGGCGAGGAGGTGCAGAAGCTCGTCCAGGAGGTCGCCGACATTCCGCCGGACATCCTGGAAAAGGTCCGCGCCGCCTATGTGGTGAAGAAGTAAACACGGCGTTCGTCATGCGCGGACTTGATCCGCACATGATGGCGCGCTGACATTCCCGGGCCGCGCGATAGCGCGAACCGGCAATTCAGTTGCACGCTTCCGAGTCTGCCGCTGGATTCCGGCTCGAGTCCTTCACCGTTTGATGGAAACGGTGAAGGACTCGAGGCCGTTGTTTAAACGCGTTTTCTTCACGCGAACCGGTATCCACTTCGCTCGAAAACGCTCTCGCTTTTTTGCAGCGGCCGGAATGACCCCGTGGCGACACAGGGTCGCTCCGCGCGATCACACCGCGGCAACCGCTTCGACCTCCAAAAGGAGGTTCGGATTGGCCAGCCCGCGCAGCACGCAAAGCGTGCTCGCGGGCTGCAAGGTCTTGCGCGCTGGCGAGCGGCTTCTACTTCGGCGCCATCGGGTTGTGCCCGGTGAGCTTGGCCAACTCCGCCTGCCGCTCGTTCGCGGCCTTCATGAACGCGGCATAGTTCTCCGGCGTGTTGGTCTTGGCATCCGGGATCGTCATGCCGAGCGCACCCATCCGCGATTTGAAGACATCGGAGTGGATGGCGTCGTTCAGCGCCTTGTTGAGATAGGCGACGATATCCTTGGACATCTTCGGCGGGCCGGCGAGACCGACAAAGCCGCTGTGGTTGAAGTTGGGATAGCCCAGTTCCTGCATCGTCGGCACATCCGGCCAGGCCGGCACGCGCTGCGAGCCTGCGATCGCCAGCGGCCGGACCTTGCCGGCGTCGGTCAAGGGCTTCGCGGCCGTGTAAAAGGTGAAGGTCGCCTGCACCGAGCCGCCGACCACGGCATTCGCCGCCTCGCCGGTGCCGCGATAAGGCACATCGACGATCTTGGTGCCCGCCGTATGGTTGAGTTGCGTCAGCGAGATCGCGGGGGATGTCGCTGGGCCCGAGGTGGCGAAGCTGATCTTGCTCGGATTGGCCTTCGCGTCGTCGATCAACTCCTTGAGCGACTTGTAAGGCAGGTTGGCGTTGACCACCAAGATCAGCGGCGGTCCGTCGGTCGCCTTGCCGATCAGGGTGAAGTCCTTGATCGGATCGTAAGGCACCTTGATGTAGTGCAGGTTCTGCACGTCGGCGAGCGCGTTGACGAGGATGGTGTAGCCGTCCGGATCCGCGCGCCAGACATGCGTCGCGCCGACCACGCCCGAGGCGCCGGTCTTGTTCTCGGCAACGAAGGTCGCGCCGGTCTGCTGCTGCATGATGGTGGCGAGCACGCGCGCCGGCACGTCGGAAAGCCCGCCCGGCGCGAACGGAATGATCAGGTTGATCGGACGGTTGGGATACTTCTGCTGCGCGTCGGCCGACGAAACGCCTCCCGCCAGGAGCCCCATCAGCGCCGCGGCGACGGCCGCGCCGCCAAAGCGGATGCGCCGCGCCTTGGCGCGGCTTGCGGGCGCCGGGGCGGCGCTTGTGGAGTCGATGGCTCTGGAAGTCACGCTTGTGGCGTTCATGGCGTCCCTCTCTCCGGTCTTCGTCTGGTTGTTGTTGTCGCGTCTGTCCTCAAATCAGGGCCGATGGGCCGGAACGTTATCCAGCCCTGTTGCCGGCGAAATGTCACGACGCCTTGCGGTTGCAAAGGTCGAGCGCGGTGGCGAGATAGATTTTGGCGGCGGCCACGCAATCCTCGACCAGCACATGCTCGCCGAAGGCGTGCATGGACGAGGCCTTGCGGGCGTCGGGATGGATGCGTCCGCCCGGCCCGAAGGCGACGCAGGGCACGCCATAGGCGGTGAGGTGAACCGCGTCCGCCCCCGGCCGCCGCATGATCGACGGCACGCGCTCGCCGGAGACATCGCGCTGCGCCGCGCCGAGCGCTTCGATGATCGGCAGGTTCTCGTCGAGCACCACCGGCGGATCGGTGACGTAGATGTGCAGCGCCGGCTCGGGGATGCCCTTGCGGTCGGCGAAGCTTCGCAGCACGCGGCGCAGGCTGCGCTTGACGCTATCGACCGTCTGCCCCGGCACGGTGCGGATATCGAGATAGAGGCTGCACTCATGCGGATTGCGCGACAGCCGCCACGCCGCCCCGCCCTTGATCGCGGCGACGGTGACGTTGGCGTGCTCGTTCATGAACGAATGCGCGGCGGAGTATTCGCGGATCCACGCGGCGATATCGTCCTGCAATTCGTGCATCACGGCGATGGCGTTGACGACGTTCGGACGGTTGGTCAGCGCCGAATGCGCCACCGTGCCGCCGACGGTGATGCGCAGCCAGATGCAGCCCATGTTGGCGCGCGAGATGCGAAGGCCGGTCGGTTCCGCCAGCAGTGCGAAATCGGCGGTGACGCCGTGCGTCACCAAGTGCCGCGAGCCGATGCCGTAGCCGGAGTATTCGATGCCCTGGAACTCCTCCACGGCGGTCTTCTCGATCTCGCCGACCACCGCGCCAAGCGACACATCGCCGGCGAGTTCGATGCCCGCGGCCGCGATGGCCTCGATCGCGACCAGCGCGGAAGCCAGCCCGCTTTTCATGTTGTTGGCGCCGAGCCCCCACACCCAGCCGTCGCGATAGACCGCCTTGGGTTTGAAGCCCTCGCCGACCAGGTGCTCCTCCTGCCCGGAATACGAGGTGTCCATGTGCCCGGTGAACAACAGGTTCAGCCCGTCGCCACGGCCGCGGCGATGGCCCACCGCGTTGGGACGGCCCTCGCTGACGAACTGGAAATCCGCGTCCATGCCGCCGCGCTTCATGCGTGCGACCAGGTATTGCGCGACGCCAAGCTCGCTGCCGGTGGGGCTTGCGATATCGACCAGGTCCATCAGCAGGGTGCGGACGTTCTCGGCGTCGATGAACGCGGCGGCCTTGGCGAAATCGGGATGGCTCATTCCAACACGGTCCTCTTGTCGCAACGGTGGATCGAAAGTCTAAGCCGTGAATGCATGTCTTTAGAAGCCGGTTTTCTGCATGACACCTCGCGATAGACTCACCCCTACAGGGAAACGGTCATTCCGGACGCGCGGCACGCGCGATCCGGAATCCAGAGACACGGTCAACCCGCCTCTGGATTCCGGGTTCGCGCGTTTTGCTCGCGCCCCGGAATGACGGCGGAGAGATCATTCGCGATTCACGATCAGTCGGGAGGCATCGCCGCTAGAAACGCTGGGCGCCCGGCAGCGCGGCAAGCGCGGCCCGCGCCACCTCCTTGTCCTGTTCGCCGGTGCCCGAGCCGATGCCGATGCCGCCGACGAGGTGACCATCGACGATCACCGGCAGACCGCCGGGCAGGTTGATGCGCTTTCCCTCGGTGGCGATGGCGAGCTTGAGGTCGATGCCGGCCGCGATGTCGCCGGTCGGCCCGCCGTAGGAGGCCGCCGTCTGCGCCTTGCGCAACGCCGTATCCACCGATAGCGCGAACGCGCCGTCCATCCGCGCGAAGGCCAGCAGATGACCGCCGGCATCGACGACGCAGATGCACTGCGGCACGTTCATCTCGCTCGCCTTGGCCATCGCCGCCTGCACGAGCTTCATCGCGCCGTCGATGGTGAGCCTCAAGGATGCCGCCGTGTCCGCCATCACCGCCCTCGCCTCGAACGCCGCGAACCGCGGCCCGCGACACTTTCACCGAAAGCCGGCGGGGCGGCAATACGGCCCCTGTGCATTGCAAAATGCGTACGGAAAACTATCGTTGCCGGTTGCGGGCTCTGCAACCGGCAGACTGCAGGACGGGGGGCGTCCCATACCGAAACCGCACGAAACGCTGGAAGGCATTTCGCTTCTGCGCACGCTCGATGCCAAGCAGCGCGCGGCGTTCGAGCGCCGCTGCCAATGGCGTCATGCCAAGGCCAAGGCATGGTTGCTCGAAAAGAACGACGCCGGCACCGACATCTATTTCCTCACCCGCGGCGTCGTGCGCGTCCTCATCACGCCCTCCCCCGACCGCGAGGTGATCCTCGGCGACATCGAGGCCGGCGGCTACTTCGGCGAGATGGCGGCGATCGACGGGGAGCCGCGCTCCGCCGGCATCCTCGCCGTCACCGACGCCACCATCGCCTGCATGGCCGCGCCGGTGTTCCAGGAACTGCTGCGTCAGCATCCCGGCGTCAGCGAGCAACTGTTGCGCCAACTCGTGGCGCGCATCCGCGCGCTCGACCAGCGGGTGGACGAGTTCAGCTCGATGCAGGTCAAGCACCGCATCTATGCCGAGTTGCTGCGGCGCTCGCGGCCCGACCCGGAGGACCGCCTGCGCGCCGTGGTGTCGCCGCCGCCGGTCCATGCCGACATCGCCGCGCGCGTCAGCACGCGGCGCGAAATGGTGGCGCGCGAGTTGAAGGCGCTGGAACGCGCGGGGCTGCTCGCCAAGCGGCGCGGCGCCTTCGTGCTGACCAATGTCCCCGAGCTGATGGACATGCTGCGCGACGGCCGCTGACCGTATATTGAATCTTGAATTTCGGGCGGTTTCTCGCCATGTCGTCTCCGGTTGCACTGACCGGAGAATGACGACCGCCATGACGTCCGACGCTTCTTCCTCCCAGACCCAGCCCGAAAGCCGCGCCTTCGAGGCCGATGTGGCGCGATTGCTGCACCTGATGGTGCACGCGGTCTATTCCGACAAGGATGTTTTTCTTCGCGAATTGATTTCCAATGCCGCCGATGCCTGCGAGCGGCTGCGCTACGACGCCATCGCCACGCCCGCGCTGCTCGCCGACGATCCGAAGCCCCGCATTACCATCGCGCTCGATGCCGACGCCCGCCGCCTCACGGTGGAGGACAACGGCATCGGCATGAGCCGCGACGAGATGGTGGAGGCGCTCGGCACCATCGCCCGCTCCGGCACCAAGGCGTTCATGGAACGGCTCGAGGCGAGCAAGTCCGCCGACGGCGCGACCCTCATCGGCCAGTTCGGCGTCGGCTTCTATTCGGCTTTCATGGTGGCCGGCCATGTCGATGTCACCTCGCGCCGGGCGGGCAGCGAGGAAGCGTGGCGCTGGTCCTCCGACGGCAAGGGCACGTTCACCGTCGCGCCCGTCCCTGCAACCGAGGCGCCCGCGCGCGGCACGCGCGTGGAGTTGCACCTTTTGGAGGACGCCAAAGACTATACCGAACGCTTCCGCATCGAGCGCATCATCAAGGCCAACTCCGGTCACGTTCCGGTGCCCATCGCCATCGTCGAAAAGCCGGGCGCAGAACCTTCTGAGCTTGCCGACGGCGCGGCGCTATGGACCAAGCCGCGCTCGGAGATCAAGCCGGAGGAGTACACCGACTTCTATCGCAGCGCCGCCGGCCAGTTCGACGAGCCGGCGCTGACCATTCACTTCCGCGCCGAAGGCCGGCATGAGTTCACCACGCTCGCCTTCGTGCCGAGCGCACGGCCGTTCGATCTCTACGACGTCGAGCGCAAGGGCCAGATGAAGCTCTACGTCAAGCGCGTCTTTATCACCGGCGATGCCGAGATCCTGCCGCGCTACCTGCGCTTCGTGCGCGGACTGGTGGATTCCGCCGACCTGCCGCTCAGCCTGTCGCGCGAGATGATCCAGCAAAGCCCGATCCTCGGCGCGATCAAGAAAAGCGTCACCGGCCGCGTGCTCAGCGAGTTGGAAAAGCTCGCCGACAGCGACGCCGAAGCCTACGGCAAGTTCTGGGACACGTTCGGCGCGGTGCTGAAGGAAGGCCTTTACGAAGATTACGAACGGCGCGATGCGCTCTTGAAGCTCGCACGCTTCCGCACCACGGCGTCCGCAGAACCGCGGCGCAGCCTCAAGGACTATGTTGCCGCGCTCAAAACCAACCAGACCGCGATCTACTACATCGCGGGCGAGGACGCGGCGCGGCTGGAATCCTCCCCGCACCTGGAAGGTTTCCGCGCGCGCGGCGTCGAGGTGCTGTTGCTCTCCGACATGGTGGACAGCCTGTGGACCTCGATGGGTCCATCGTTCGATGGCAAGCCGTTCAAATCGGTGACGCAGGGCGCGGCCGATCTCGCCGCGATCCCGCTCACCGACGCCAAGGACGAGACGAAGCCCGAGCCCGGCGCGGCCGTCACCGACTTCATCGCCTTCGTCAAGATGACGCTGGGCGATGCGGTGTCCGACGTTCGCGCGTCGGATCGCCTCACCGACAGCGCGGTGTGCCTCGTCGCCTCCGACGGCGGCCCGGACCGCTCGCTGGAGCGGCTGCTCGCAGGCTCGGGCCGGATCGCCACCGCGAGCAAGCCGATCCTGGAGATCAATCCGGGCCACAGCCTTGTGACCGCGCTGGCGGCCCTCGACAACAAGGACACGCTCAAGGCGGATGCCGCGCATCTCCTTCTCGACGAAGCGCGCGTGCTCGACGGCGACCGGCCGAGCGATCCGAAAAGCTTCGCCGACCGCCTCGCCCGGCTCATCACCCGAAGCGTCACAAGCGTCGCCGCATCGTAATCCACACACGCGGGCGCTTCGTCCGCGGCTTATCCGCGCAAGGAACGCTCGAGCGTGGTGCTTTCGTGCACCAGCGCGCCGGAACTTTTTGTTTCGGCTGTGGAGACGCAACAAACGATTCGACGGCCGGCGAACCGATGACCTAAAAATATTACGGGGCGTAACGATGAGCGTATCATCGCCGCGCCATAAGGGTTCGGGGACCGGCCGCGATGCGTTCCGCTCGACGCAAAGGCAGAATAAGACCGGCCTCGATCAAGCCGCGCCATGTCGGGAGGGTTGGAATGATGGATCGCGCACAGGTTCGCGCCGGTCGGTGTTTGCGTCGTGCCGCGTTCGTCGCGGGGTTGGCTCTCGCGGCAAGCGCCCCCCTTCCCGCCCACGCCCTGGAGCCCCGCGACCTGACCGGCTGGTGGATCGCCATCGACGAAACGCTGCCGAAGCTGTCGCGGCTCGGCGCCATCGCGACGATGGAGGAGATCGTCCAGATCGACGCCGACGGCCGCGTGCAGGATCGCGCCCTCAATTTCACCGGCGGCGACGCCCAGGCGTGCCTGGAGAGCAAGATTTGCAGCGACCTGCCGGCCATCGCCACGGCGCGGCTGCAAGTATCCGCCAACCACATCAATTTCACGCAGGTCGTCCCGACCGAAGCGATGCTCGATTCCGTCGCCGGCACGCTGCTGGTCCGCCAGGAAGCGGTGACGGCGACGCCGGAATGGACGGCCACCCTCGAAAACGACCGCCTCGTCCTGCGGGCCGTCGGTTCCAACAAGGCCCGCACGCTGGCGCGCGTGGAGCCGGAGCGGCTGCGCAAGCTCTACGCCGGCATGCGCGTTTCGACCTTCGCGGCCCATGAAAGCTGGCGCTGCTATCTGCGCACAGCGACCGGCAGCGACCCGGCGTTCGCCGCGCTGCGCGGCCGGCGCACCTATCGGCCGCCGGAGTTCCTCGACCGCTACCTGACGCTCGCCTCCTACATCGCGGCGGTGCGTTCGGCCGCCGCGATCCCCGGCCGCGACGAGATCGACGAGGATCGGCGCAAGCTCGCGTCGGTGTCGGCGGAGGCGTTGATGGTCCAACCGTTCGAGGGCGTGTCGCGTGCGCCTTCGGCGGAGAACCGCAAGCGCCTGAACGCCGTGCTCGCCTATATCGAGGAGCACACGCGCGCGCTGATCGCGTTCGACGAAGCGACCGCGAAGGCGACCGCAGCCAAGGCCCATGCCGCCGCGGCCGCACGGGAAGCGGCGAGCCGCGAGGCTGCCGCCACGTCCACCGCCGCCGCAGCCGACGAGGCCGAAGCCAAGGTCGCCGCCCTGCAGCCCGACGACGAGCGGCTGCAGGCCACCGCCGCGGCCCAAGCCAAAACGGTCAACGAAGCGCGCGCCGCCGGTCAGGAGGCCGAGACACTCGCCTCCTTGAAACAAAGCGCAAGCAGCGCGGCCGGCACCGCCGCCGAAACCATCCGGCGCCTGGCGCTGATCCAGCACCGCACGTCGCGGATCGCACGCAGCTACGCGGCCGACCAACAGCAGCGCCACGAGGCGGCTCTGCGGGGCGTGGCCGAGCAGCAGCAGAAGGCCCTGGAGGCCAAGAACGCCGCCAAGGCGCAGCAGGAAAAGGTCGCGGCCGCGACGATGGCCGCGGACGAAGCCCAACGCAAGGCCGACGTGGCGCGTCTCGCCGCGGAAAAGGCACGCCGCAAGCTGGAGAACGCCAAAAGCGCCGTGGCCGCGCAGCAGCAAAAGATCGACGTCATCGCCGCCACTGTCCGCGCCTTCGCCGAGGTGGTGACAGCCGCGCAAAAAACCGCCGATGAGGCCACGGCCGCCCTTCAGGATAAGCAGCAGCCGGCCCCGGCCATCGCCGCCGCGCATGGCGGCGACCCCGCAAGCGACGCTCGGCGTTCGGCGCTCCAAAGCGCACAGCGGGAGGCCGCGACAGCGGCAACCGCATTGCAGGATGCGGTGAAATCGGCGGTGGCGACGCGCGATCGCGCCGCCGCCGAAAGCCAGGCCGCGACGGCGCGCATGACCGAGTTGCAACGCGCCGTGCAAGCCGCGGAACGGCAAGCCGCCGATGCCGTTCAGGCCGCCGACGCCGCGCAGACGGTCGCCGACCAGGCCAAGACGGATGCCGATGCCGTCGCGCGCGAGGCGCATCGGTTCGTTGTCATGGCGCAGGACGCCGAGGCACGCATCGCCGAGGCGAGCGATGCCACCAAGGACACCGAGGCTGCGCGCAACGCCAGCGAGAACGAGGCCCAGGCCGAGGCGCAGGAGGCTGCAAGCCTCAGCGCCTCCGCCGACCGCCTGGCGAAAGCCGCGCAGGACACAATGGGTGGGGTGCAGACCGCCGTCGCCGCGCGCGGCCGGGCTGTCGGCGTGCTGAACGAGATCGGAGCCGAAGCCGATCGCTGGATCGCCGAGGCGAAGAAATCGGCCGAAACGATGAACGCGGCGCGCCACGCGGCAAGCACGGCGCGTGCGGCGGCGCAGGCCGCCGCCGCTCAACGCGATCTCGCGTCGCAGGCCTCCGCCAAAGCCGCGGCGGAAGCGCAAGCCGCCATCGAGGCCGAAGCCGCCGCCTCCGAGGCACTGAAGGCCGCCGCGGCAAAGCAGCCGCATGACGATCCGACCGTCGCTGCGATCACCGAAGCCGATATCGCGGCGCTGGCCCGCGTGGCCAGCGACAGCGACGACGCGCAGCGGCTGTTCTGCCGCGGCCGCTATGCGGCGCGCACGGCTCCCGCCGCCTCGTCCGCCCCACCGCCGCAAGGCCCGAGCGCGACCCGCGCGCAACCGGCGGCAGCGGCTGCACCCGTCGCCGTTCCGACGCCGCGCCGCGCACCGCCCGAGGCGGCCGAACCGGCTCACGAGGCGAAGCCAGCCGCCGCAGAGACACGGCCGCGGCGGGTGACTCGGCCGGCCAAGGAAACACGGGCGAAGGAATCCGCCAAAGACTCCAAGCCCAGGAAAGACACCAAAAAGGAATCCAAGCCGGAGCCGAAGAAGGAAACCAAGAAAGAGTCCAAGAAGGACTCGAAGTCTGCCAAGCAAGCGAACAAAAAGCGGAGATAGCGCAAGGGCTCACGCAAGCCGCGCGCGAGGTGCGCGGGCCGCCGCGTTCGGCGCATCCGGATTGAGCGTCGGGGTCAGCGCACCGGCGGCGAGGCGCGCGGCGGCTCCTCGGGGGCCGCGGTCGTGCGCAGCGGCCGCTCCTCCATCAGCACCAGGAAGAACAGGCTCGCGGCCAGGAACACCCACGACGCCAGGAACACCCAGCGGAACACGAAAGCGACGTGGCCGTCGCCGGCCGTGCTCATCGTGCCCATCACCGACACCGCGCGGCCGCCGCGCTCGGGCGCGACGCCGAGTCCAGCAAGCAGGATCGCGCCCAGCACGGCGACCACGAACGCCGAGGTGAGCGAGCGGAAGAAGTTCAGCGCCCCCATCGCGATGCCGACCTGATGGTGCGGCACCGCGTTCTGGATCGACACCGTGGTGACCGGATAGACGAGGCCGATGGCGGTGCCGACCACCGAGAGCAGCACGATCACATAGGTCAGCGGCATGTCGGGCCGCCAGATCAGGAACACCAGCGCCACCAGCGCGCACGCGAGGCCGAACATGGGCGCGCGCTTGTAGTGCTTCCAATACAGCATCGCCTGCCCCGAGAGCAGCGAGCCCGGCGTGGTCAGCGCCAGCGGGATCAGCGCCAGGCCGGACTCGGTGGCGCTCAGATGGTGCGCCACCTCGAAATACATCGGCACCACGATGGTGAGCCCGATCGACACGCCCATCGCCAGCGAAGCCGCCGACGTGCCCATGCGCATCACCGGGTTGTTGAGCACCGTAAGCGGCAGGAACGGCTCCTCGGCGCGCGTCAGCCGCCAGCCGAACAGCAGCGAGAGCACGAACGACGACGCGATCAGCGCGACGATCGGCGCGGAAAGCCACGGCAGGCGCGTGCCGCCCCAGGTCAGCGCCAGCAACAGCGGCACCGCCGACGCCATCATCAGCACCGCGCCGAGCACGTCGAGCTTGTGGCGCCGGTCATGGCGCGGGATGCGTTGCAGATAGATGTGGGTGAGCGCGGCGGCGCCCAAACCAAGCGGCACGTTGATCCAGAAGATCAGCGACCAGTGCAGATGCTCGGCCATCATGCCGCCGAACACCGGGCCGCAGACGCCGGACGTCACCCACACCACGCCCATGTAGGCCTGGTAGCGGCCGCGCTCGCGCGGGGCGACGACATCGGCGATCACCGACTGGCACAGCGGCAGGATGCCGCCGCCGCCGATGCCTTGCAGCGCGCGGCCCAGAATCAGCAGCACCATGGACGGCGCGGCGGCCGCCATCACGGACCCGGCGACGAACACGCCGATGGCGACGAGCATCATCGCCCGCCGCCCCCAGATGTCGGAAAGCTTGCCGTAGAGCGGCGCGACCGCGGTCGAGGTCAGGAGATAGGCCGTAACGATCCACGGCAGGTTTTCGAGGTCGCCGAACACGCGCCCGATGGTCGGCAGCGCGGTGGCGATGATGGTCTGGTTGAGCGCCGCGAGAAACGCCGCCAGCATCAGCCCGAAAAAGATGGTGCGAACCTCGGCGTGGCTCATCGCCCGGTTGGGCGGATGCGCCGCGGCGGCCGCCTCCGCGGGCGTGGCGGCGACGGCCGGCTTCGCGGGGACGGCGCGCGTCTCCGCACGGATTTCAGCACGCATCTCGGGCGGTCCGCGACGCCGGCGCACGCTCCGTCTCACACGGGCACGCGCTCGCGCCGCCGCTCGGGAAAGGTTCATGCGGCAATTCGTTCCTTGCGCGCCGCAAAGGCGCGCGATTCGGCCTGTCTATGTTGCGGAGCAACATTGCTTGGCGGCGGCAAAATTTCAACGGCCGCCAGCGCGGATCAGCTATGAGGGCCCGCGCAGCGGCCGTTCCTCGACCATCAGCATCGCGACGAGCCCCGCGACCAGGAAGGCCGCGCCGGCCGCGAACAGGATGCCGAACACGCCGGCAAAATCGCCGCCGCCGAGATGCCCCCCGCCCCGCAGCGTCTCCAGCGTCGGGCCCTGGCCGCCGGCATCGACGCCGCCGAGCACGATGGCGCCGAACGCCGCGACGATGAACGCGCCGCCGAGCTGGCGGGCGAAGTTCAGCGCGCCGGTGGCGATGCCGAGCTGATGGTGAGCGACCGCGTTCTGCACGATCGTCGTGGTCATCGGATACATCACGCCGAGGCTCGCGCCGCTCGCGAACAGCAGCGCGCCGATGGCGACGAGGGGCAAGCCCTGCGGCCGCCACGCCAGCACCGCCAGCACGACGATGCCCAGCACCAGCGCGCCGACCGGAATGCGCCGGTAGTGCTCGATCCTGACCATCATCCGCCCGGCGCTGGTCGCCCCCGTCACCGTGCCGGCGAGGAACACGATCAGCGCCGTGCCCGAGCCGCTCGGCGTCAGCCCGAGCACCAGTTCGAAATAGACCGGAAGGAAGATGGTGAGCCCGATCACCGTGCCGACCGTGAAGAAGCCGGCGACCGCCACCGGCGCGACCACCGGCTCGCGCAGCACGGCGAGCGGAATGAACGGCTCCGGCGCTGTGGCGATGCGCAGCGCGAACAAAATCCACAGCACCGAGGCCGCCGCAAGCAGGCCGAGGATCGGTGCCGACGTCCAGCCATAACGCTGGCCGCCCCAGGTCATCACCAGCATCAGCGCGATGGAGGCCAGCACCATCAGCAGCGTGCCGGCGACATCGAGCCGGTGCGGCCGCTCGTTGCGCGGCAGCCGCCGCAGCGCGCGGTCGGTCATCCACAGCGCGACGAGGCCGATCGGCAGGTTGATCCAGAAGATCAGGGTCCAGTGTAGATGATCGGTCATCACGCCGCCGACCACGGGGCCGATCACGCTCGCCAGCATGAACATGATGGCGGTGTAGCTCTGGTAGCGCGCGCGCTCCATCGGCGTCACCATGTCGCCGATGATGACCTGCGCGATCGGCAGGATACCGCCGCCGCCGATGCCCTGCAGCGCGCGGGCCGCGATGAGCGCCGGCATGTTGGGCGCAAGCGCGCAGGCAACCGAGCCCGCGATGAAGATGACGATGGCGGCCAGCATCATCCGGCGCCGGCCGTAGATGTCGGAGAGCTTGCCGAACAGCGGCGTCATCGCCGTGTTGGCGAGCAGATAGGCCGTCACCACCCACGGCAGGTTGCCGACATCGTCGAGCGTGCGGCCGATGGTCGGCAGCGCCGGCGCGACGATGGTCTGTTCCAGCGCCGAGAGGAACATGGCGAGCAGGATGCCCATCATGATGGCGCGGATCGCGGCATGGTCGAGCCGCGCCGACGCCGACGGCGCGGGCGGCGCTTCGACGCCGCCACTCAGGGCCGGCTCGTTCTCGATCGTTTCGCTCTCGGTCGATTTGTCGGAAGGCTCGCGCATGGCGGGCGCACCATGCAGAACGGGACGCAAAATTCAACCGGCGCGCGCGCGGGGCTGCCGTGCTTCACGTTTGCGGGAGCGCGCCCGGCTGTTGCCGCCTCACGTTCCCTCGCCCTTCGCAAGGTCCTCTTGCGTCCTGACCCAGGCGTCGAGCTTGCGCGCGAGCGCGCGCCGCTGTTCCTCCAGATCGCGCCCGCCCGCTGGCGCCGTAAGCTTTTTTTCCTTGGCTTTGGTCTTGGCCGTTGCCCCTCCGGCCCCGGCCCGCGCGCCCTTAGGCGTCACGGAATCTCCAAGCGCCATATTTTCAAGCGCCATATTCTCAAGCACCATGAGATCGCGCACGACGCCGACCAGGATCGCGAGCGTGCGCGCATCGGACATCGCTTCGCGCAGGCGCTGCGTGCGCGACACCGCTTGATCCGACACCGACGCCGCGCTCCGACAACGCACGAGCGCCCTGGCTTCGCCTTGCGGATCGAGCGCCTTCAGGCCGCTGCGGTGCGGCTTGCCCGCATCCTCGGCGCGGATGTAGCGCCCGCCCGCGCCCTTCGCCAGAACGCGCGGGGCCGAACGACGGCGCGATGCCGAAATCCGGGCCGGCGCGGCATCGCCCGTTCCCGCGTCGCGCCTGTTGTCGGGCGCGCCTGGATCGAGCGTGTCGCCATCGCTCGCGCCGGTTTTGCCTGCGTCGGGCGTGAGCGTTCCGGCGCGCCCGATCCCGGCGGATGCCGCGCCCTTGACGCGATAGCGCCGCCGCCATCCGCCCTTGGTCACGTACTTGTAAAGCGTGCGCTCATGGATGCCCGCGCGCCGCGCGATCTCGCGCACCGGCACGATGCTGTCCTCATAGAGCGCGCGAACCTGTTGCGTCAGTTCGGTCGGCTGCGGCCCGCTTGGAGCAGGCGCTTCACCCGATACGTCAATGTGCGTCCTTTCCCGCCCCGCTTCATCGACGTGAGCGGACAGGCAAGACGCACGACCGTCGCGGGCGTCTATGGGTGGATCGGCCTCCGCGTCGCACGGCGCGTCATGGCGCGCCGACACCGCGAGGAACACGCGCTGCGCCTGCGCGCGCAACGATGAAAGGCGCTCCGGCCGCGCGTCGAACCCCGCCGGGCGAACGCGGGTCCGCGCGCCAGAGCCCGAAGGGCGATGGCGAATGCGAGACATGGCTGACAGAGGGATGTGTGGAGGATACAGAAAATATAGCGGAGCAGCGGATGGGTGTAAAGGAATATTTTCCTGAAAACAGACTTGGCTTCCATTCCACCCGGCTAGGGTCGGCTGAAACAGCACAATTTTCCGCCACTTATGGCTATGGCGGGTTACAATAGAAAAATTGGAAAAGAACGGTATCTCCAGCTTTGCGCCTAAACGACCAGGGCGGCGCACATCGGCGCGCTTTGACCTATTCCCCATTCTCAGGCCTGGATAAGCGCACCTTAGCCCTGCCAATCTGAAAGGAAAGCGCGTGTCGCAGCAGATGAGCACGCGTCTACCGATTTGGGGGATTTAACATGCTGCGGTTGTAGGTACTGTGTTGCCTTCCTTGTTATGAAGGCTCCCATGAACCATCGATTAGCGTCTAACGATCGATTGACGATTGAAGAAGCCCTTGACGGAAGCTTAAAACAGATCGGTCTTCCAGCAGGCATTCTTACAACCTCAATCCTAATTACGACCGAGTACGCCGGAATCAACAAATCCGGCGGCATCGGGACATTTATTGCAAATCAATGCGCGCGCGATAATCGCGTTGGCGCGGTTCTGATCGCGACCGGATCTCTGAATACAAACGGCAAGGTGGTCTTGCCCAAAAACATCTTGAGCGCGGCAGAAATTCGCGCACTGCCGCCGGATGATATTGCCCTTCGTTGTGTCGAAAGGCTTCTCCGCTTGCTGCCGTCACTCCGTTCCGTGGAATATCAAGAATACGACGGCATCGGCGCACGGATCAGCCAAGCGAAATCCGCCGGATTGCTGCCCAAAACGCTGACAACCGTCGTTCATTGCCACGGAAATCTACACTATGTCGAAAATGCCAATGAGCGCTGGATTTCTGCTCCAGAAGCAACGGCAGAGCGTGAGAAAATTTCAATAGAACTCGCCGACACGGTTGTATTTCCAACGAAGTTTCTTCGATCTTTCTATCGTCGAATGGGAATAAAAATCAGCGACGAAAATATTGTAATCGCCCCCTATTGGTACAACGTTCCCGACATTCGTCCTCCGGAATATTCCGCCATAACCGATATCGTGTTTGTCGGAAAACAAACGAGAATGAAAGGCATCGATCTATTTCTGGATGCCTTTACTGATGAGACGTGCACTGCCCTCAAAGATTGCGGTGTTCGTAACGTCGTTTTGGTTGGGCCGACACCGCCGGGAGAACCCACGATTGATACTCAAAAACTCTCAAGGCATTTCACGGTTCAGACAAAGACCGACTTAAACCATGCCGACTTGGTGAAATATACTCGAGAAGTTTCCGGTCACAGCCTGTTCGTGGAGCCGTACCGAGCGGACAATTTCCCACTTGCCGTCTATGACATTGTGAGCAACGGCGGAACTCTCATTGCGTCGAACAGTGGAGGCATCCCCGAGATATTTCCATCCCAACTATGGAGTAAATGTCTTTTCGAATGCGACGCAATGTCCTTGGCCACCAAGTTGGTCGAAGCCGTTAAGTGGTCACCTGGTGAACGATCCATCATTAATGATGACTTGCGTGCAAAGATAAGGGAGAACAATAACAAGTCTTTTTCATTTACAAATCGCGCATTCAAGACTCCCGAAAAACACGAGCTGTCCGCGACTGTTTGTATTCCATTTTACAATACTGACACTGCATACCTTGCAGATCTGTTTTCCGCCCTTAATCGGCAGACGGTTATGCCGCAAGAGGTGATTATCGTCGATGATGGCTCTAAGGCGGAATACAGCACCTCGCTTAAAGCAACGGCAAAAGCTAATTTGAAACTACCGTTTCGCATCATTCGCCACCATCAGAACAAGGGCCTTGCGGCTGCGCGTAATACCGCTCTCGCCGCATGTACAACCGACACCCTTCTGAATATCGATTCAGATGACGTTCCTCTCCCCAATTGGGTGAGAGATATTCAGATCGCCCTATCTAACAATCCGGACGCGGTGGCTGCAGTACCGTACCTCGGCCATTTCTGTGACGGTGATGATTTCAACCTGTGGGACGAAAACACAAGCATCACGTATCGACCTCTTGGCGACGGTTATGTCCTCTCAAACGCAATCAATTGCCTCGGGCACGCAAATTGCGGAGTACGAGTTCCAATCGCGAAGCAATTGGGTGGATGGGACGAAAGCTCAAAGGCAAAGTGGGAAGATTGGGCATTCTTCCGGAACATAATCGGAAGCGGTTATCGGATATCGGTCATACCGCGCGTAGACTGTTTGTATCGGGTACGATCAAATTCAATGGTGAGAACATATCCCGATTGGCCGGCGGCTAAGCGTCTTGCCTACACGTCGGGGCTACCAACATTCGAATCGATACAGATGCAGAGGCTCATTCGCACACAAGCGCTGCCTCAACCGCCCACGTTGCGCTATCTAGCGTCCTATTACACCCGCAACTATCCACGTCTCAGAAAAATACTGGTCGCTGTATACATTAGATTGCGGGGAATTCGTCTGAATATTAGATGATATTTCGCGGCGCTTGGGTGGCGGTTATGCGCACATGTCTTGTGCTTGGCGGTACAGGCTTCATCGGCTCTCACATTGTACAAGCTCTGATCGAAGATGGATGGCACATTAGAATTTTAACGAGGCGCATTTCAGTTGGTCGAACGGTTTCTCATCCAAACGTGAGTCTGATAGAGGGCGATTTTGAGCATAGCGCAGTGATATCCGACGCACTCGATGGCTGCTGTGCATGTGTCCATTCTCTCACCGCCACGACGCCAGAGTCCGCCAACAATGATCCAATCTTCGACATTCAAGCCAACGTCATTCCGACGGCCAGACTAATGTCGATACTTGCAGAACGCGCAATAGACAAATTTGTATTTATCTCATCGGGCGGAACGGTCTATGGGCCAGCACAGTACTTACCGATAGATGAGGATCATCCCACTAGGCCCTTTATTTCATATGCCGTCACCAAGCTCGCTATCGAGCAATTGCTGGAGGTCTATCGAATAGAACGGCGGCTGAATTATACCATCCTGCGAGTCTCAAATCCCTTTGGCGAATGCCAACGTGTTGAAAGTAAAGTCGGCGCGGCCGCAGCGTTCATGGACAACATCATTCACGACCGGCCAATTACTATCTGGGGCGATGGGTCAGCCGTTCGAGATTATGTCTATGTTGGCGATGTCGCGCGAGCTGTGGTTGCTGGGCTTCATTACTCTGGCCAGTCGAGGGTCTTCAATGTTGGGTCTGGCGTTGGCCGAAACCTCATTGAATTGATCAGACAGATTGAAGATGTCGTAGGGAAGAAATCCACCTTACACTTTACCAAGGGGCGCCGGATCGACATCCCGACGAATGTTCTCAATATTTCAAGAGCCAAAAAGGAACTCCACTGGGAGCCGGTTGTCCCATTTCAAGAAGGGCTTAGGCGATTGTACGATTGGTTTAACGGAAATGGCGACACGGCCTAATAGGGCAGAATTTCTCGATGCGCGCCCTACGCCCAATATTTGTTGTTCATGGAGTCGGTCGATGGGCGTTACAGGAGTGACCTACTATCGGTGGCGGAATGAGTACGGCAGCCTCAAGGGCGAGGTCAAACGGCTCGAAGAATTCGAGACAGAGAACGCACGACTTCGCCGGGCCGTTCGGACCTGACACCGGGCAAGCAGTTCCTGGCTGAGGCCGCAAAGAAAAACTTCTAACCCCTCGCGCCGTCGTATCTGTGTCGATCATGTCGCGGCGCAGCTTGGCATCTACTCGCTCAACGAGGCTAGGATCGCGATCGAGAACTGCGCTGTCACTACAAGCGCGTCATTCGCCGCGCCGAAGGATGCCCCCGCGTGGGCTGTTTTCTTCTCTACGACGGTTGCCATTTCGCCCGCCCGCTATCCCTTTCACCGGCGGCCTCGCCTTCTCCTTCGCGCCCTTGGGCCACTTCAGCGGCCAGCTCACGATGTGATCCTCAAGGTCGCTGTCGGGCACATCGACCTCGCTCGGGCCGAGCTTGCCGCGCACGGAGACGCCGGCCTGGTGCACCGTGTCGGGGTCGCCCGACACCAGCGGGTGCCACCAGTACAAATCCTTGCCGGCGGCAACGAGCTTGTAGGCGCAGGTCGGCGGCAGCCAGGAGATGCGGTTGATGTTGCGCGTGGTGAGCGTGACGCAGTCCTTCACCTTGGCGGAGCGGTTCTTGTAGTCGCTGCACTGGCAGGTCTGGCCGTCGAGCAGCCGGCACGGCACATCGGTGTAATAGGTGCGGTCGCTCCCCTCCTCCTGCAGCTTGTTCAGGCAGCAGCGGCCGCAGCCGTCGCACAGGCTCTCCCACTCCTCGCGGGTCATGTCCTTCATGGCCTTGCGCCGCCAGAACGGCTCGTCAGAATTGGGCTGGTGTTTCTGGGCCATGGGCATTCCAAGCACATCCGGATAGAGAGGTAAGGCCCTCGCGGCCGGGAGAATCGCCGCCGCGGCGAGCACCACCCTCAAGGGGCGGCCAAACCGGCGAAGGGTCAAGCAAAACGTCGCGGAACCGCCGGTTTATCCGGCGTCGGCGGGCCCAATGCGAGGGCAAAGCCCGGCTTTGCCGGCAAATTCCGTTCGTCCTGTGGCCGCCCGGGCATAGAACGGAGGCCGGGGATGGGCTAAACGTTACCGAAAGGTGAAATTCGCCCGCGGCGACCTCCGGGCGCTTTCTTCGGCACGAGGCAGCGTTGCGCGAGCTTTATCCCGATCCCGAGCAGGACTGGAGGCCGAGGCTCAAACGCTTCCTGCTGGATTCCGACGCGCGGTTCGACGACTTCCTCTACCGCAGCGGCCGCTGGGCGCGCGAATTGTACGAGCGGTTCTCCATGTTCATGGACCGCTTCCACATCGGCGGCTGGCGGCGCTGGGTGTTCATCGAGCCCCTGTCGGAGGGCGCGACGATGGGCGCGGCCGGCCTCGTCGTGCTGCTGGCGCTGGCGCTGCCGGCGTTCCGCGACACCGCCGACGACGACTGGCTGAAGAAGTCCGAGCTCGCCGTCACCTTCCTCGACCGCTACGGCAACGAGATCGGCAGCCGCGGCATCCGGCATAACGATTCGATCCCGCTGGACGAGTTTCCCGATGCGCTGATCAAGGCGACGCTGGCAACGGAAGACCGCCGCTTCTACGACCATTTCGGCATCGACGTCGCCGGCACGCTCCGCGCGCTGGTGACCAACGCGCAGGCCGGCGGCGTGCGCCAGGGCGGCTCCTCGATCACCCAGCAGCTCGCCAAGAACCTGTTCCTCACCAACGAGCGCACCATCGAGCGCAAGATCAAGGAGGCGTTCCTCGCCATCTGGCTGGAATCGCGCCTGACCAAGAACGAGATCCTGAAGCTTTACCTCGACCGCGCCTATCTCGGCGGCGGCGCGTTCGGCGTCGATGCGGCGGCGCAGTTCTACTTCAACAAGTCGGCGCGCGACGTGAACCTGTCCGAAGCGGCGATGCTCGCGGGCATGTTCAAGGCGCCGACGAAATATGCCCCGCACATCAACCTGCCCGCCGCGCGCGCCCGCGCCAACGTCGTGCTCGACAATCTGGTGGAGGCCGGCTTCTACACCGAAGGCCAGGTGTTCGGCGCGCGGCGCAACCCCGCCACCGCCGTCGACCGCCGCGACGATCGCGCGCCGAACTACTTCCTCGACTACGCGTTCGACGAAGTGAAGAAGTTGGTGAGCACTTTTCCAAAGTCAATGACCGAGCGCGTCTTTCTTGTGCGCACGTCGCTCGATGCCGGCCTGCAGCGCGTGGCCGACACCGCGGTGGAAAACCTGCTGCGCCAATACGGCCGCGACTACCACGCAAGCCAGGCGGCGATGGTGGTCGCCGACCTCGACGGCTCGGTGCGCGCGATGGTCGGCGGCCGCGACTACACCGCAAGCCAGTTCAACCGCGCCACCGATGCGCTGCGCCAGCCCGGCTCGTCGTTCAAGCCTTACGTCTATGCGACGGCGCTCGAGAACGGCATGACGCCGCGGTCCATCGTCGTGGACGGACCCGTCTGCATCGGCAACTGGTGTCCGCACAACTACGGTGGCAGCTACGGCGGCTCAATGACGCTGACCGACGCCTTGAAGCACTCGGTCAACACCATCGCGGTGAAGCTGTCGATCGCCATCGGCAACGGCAATCCCAAGGCGGGCCGCGCCAAGATCATCGCCAACGCCAAGGCGATGGGGCTGCGCACGCCGCTGCCCGATACGCCGTCGCTGCCCATCGGCGCCGACGAGGTCACCGTGCTCGACCACGTCGTCGCCTACGCCACCTTCCCCAATCTCGGCAAGGCCGTCACGCCGCACGGCCTCCTCGAGGTGCGCACCGGCGACGGCACCGTGGTCTGGCGCTACGACCGCGACGGACCCAAGCCCCGGCAGGTGCTACCGCCGCAGGTAGCGACCGACATGATCTACATGATGAACAAGGTGGTGGAGGAAGGCACCGCTCGCCGCGCGATGCTGCCCGGCATCCGCGTCGCCGGCAAGACCGGCACCACCAACGCCTATCGCGACGCTTGGTTCGTCGGCTACACCGGCAACCTGGTCGGCGGCGTATGGATCGGCAACGACGACTACAGTTCGACCAATCGCATGACCGGCGGCTCGCTGCCGGCGATGGTCTGGCAGGCGGTGATGAGCTACGCCCATCAGGGCATCGAGTTGAAACCCCTCCCCGGCCTGCCGACGACACCGCCGCCGACTGCGCCGGCCGCGCGCGCGCAGGTCGCCATCAGCCCGCAGGGCGCCCCCGTGCCGGTGCGGCCGACCGTGCTGACGCAGAAAGGCACCGAAGCCCTGATTCGGATCGAGCGCCTGATGGAAGACGCCGGGCGCGCGCTCGACGCCGCCGGCGCCAGGGTGTCCGACGCCCGCAACGCTCCGACGTCGCACGGCGAGACGCTCGCGGCCGCGGGCGGCTCGACAACCGACGCCGTCCGTGGAAACTAGCGCCACGGTTTTCGCTTCCGATCCTCACAGTCATCGACGGGCTCGATCGTGCGCCTGCTGCTTGGATTGTTGTTCGCCCTCGCGGTCGCAGCCGTTATCGGCCTCGGCACGACATGGCTCGCGCTCAGCCAAGGCGCGGCGTTCGGCGCCGTGACCATCGGCGCCTGGACGGCGTGGCCAAGGTCCGGCACGCGCGACGTCGATCCCTATGCCCGCGCGACCATCGCGCGCAGCGGCGAGCTTCCGGTCGCCTCGGGCGACGGCGTTGCCTTCGTCGCCCGCACCGACGATGACGGCAAACCGCTCGACGGCCGCTGCAGCGTCGCGATCACCGGCACCACGCCACAGGCGCGGTTCTGGACCCTCACCCTGTACGATCCGCAAGGCCGCCTGATCGGCAACGTGGTCGACCGCCAAGGCTTCACCAGCGAGGAAATCGTGCGCCACGCCGACGGCAGCTTCGAGATCGTCGTCGCGCCGCGCGCGCGCCCCGGCAACTGGCTGCCGACCAACGGCGCGGTGCGCTACGTGCTGGTGCTTCGGCTTTATGACACGCCGGTCGGAGTCGCGACCCGCGCGGCGCGCGAAGCGCCGATGCCCGCCGTCACCGAATCGTGCTCATGAGCGCCGCACCGTGAAGGCCGTCCCATGCTGATCCGCTGGATGCTGTGGCTGCTGGCCGGCTGCCTGCTCGGCGGCATCGTCCATCTGGTGTCGGTGCTGGTGCTGCCGAGCACGGCGACGCAAGACGCTTATTCGCGGCTCCTCCCGATCGCCGCGGTCAACACCGTCGCAGCCGTGCCGCAACCTTCGCCGCAAAGCGAGGTCATGCCGTTCATGGATCCGGCCGTGGCTCTCGCAATCTGCCGTTACGATCTTGCGGCGGGCCCGATCAAGCTCAGCGTCCCCTTGAGCCCGGCTTACACCTCCGTCTCGTTCTACACGCGGCGCGGCATCGCCTATTACGCCATCAACGACCGCGCCGCCGGCCGGCGGCAGATCGAGCTGCAATTGATGACGGCGGAGCAGCGCAGCGACCTGCCCGAGGACGAGGAGGTGACGGCGGCCGACCGGCTGATCGTGGAGTCGCCGTCGAACACGGGACTGATCGTAATGAAGGCGCTGGCGCCGGAACCGGGCTTGATGCCGGCCGCCCGCGCCGCGCTCTCGCGGGCGGTCTGCCAGACGGAGCCGGCAGACGCCGCGACACGCTGAACGGCGATCAAGCCGCGTAGGCGCTGATACTTTGCTTGAGTAACGTCAGAGCCCGCTCCGCCTCGACCGCAAGGGGAGATGGCGCGGATACGACCATGCGCTCCAGCGCAATCCTGTAGGCCGCCGCGCGCTCCTGCACCGAGTCCTCCACCCACTGCACGATCGCACGGTTTTCTGCGATGCGCTGCAGCGCGTTGGCGAGGTCGCCCTTGGACAGGCTCGAGACATAGGCGAGGCTTTTCTCGCGCTTGCCATCCATGTCGAGCACATAGCGCGCGGTGGCGTAGAACGGATCGAGCCGCGTGACGTCGGCGCGGATGTCTTCGATCAGGCGATTGTAACGCGCGGTCTGCGAGCGATAGGGCGTCGTCAGCAATCGCGTCGCATATTCGGATCGCTTGAGACGGGTCCGCTCGTGGCGCACATAACCCAGTTCACCCAGCACGCTGTCCCACTTGTTGCGGTCGTAGGGCGGGTCAATCAACGGATAGGCGAGATCGCGCAGCTGGCGCTCGTCCTCCGTCAATTGGAATGCCGAACCCTGATTGCGCTTGGCGCCCAGGGCGGCAGGACCAAGCCAGGCATGAATGTCATCGCCGGCCAGAGAGGGCCGAACGCGGCCGAAATCGCCCTTCACGCCGCAACCGGCCAGCAGACCGAAAGCAGCAACGGCCAGGACCAGCCGCAAATGCAATCCGCCGAAGCGGCGCGAGCCGCTCACGAGCGTGACGAGCGCCGCCGCCGCCCGCTGTTTGGCGCCGCGCCGTTGCCGCCATCGATCCCGTCAACCGGCCGCTCGGGATGTCGCTCGATGCGCACGACAGGCAGGATGATGACGCTTGCGGGTTCGGAACTGGCATCCACATAGCGGCCGCGGCTCAAGGGCCGGCTGCCTTCCGGAAATTGCACAACGATTCCCATGCCCCTTCTCCCCCAACGGCCCGGTGCGAAGCGTCGGCCGTCGGATCGGTTCGACCCGCCGATTAAGGACCGGCATGGTTAACGGTGTATTAAAGTCAAATGACGGGACAGATCACGAAACGCCTCATACATGCGGCGTTTGCCGCACGAAAACGTGGTTAATGGAATCTTAAACATAGGAGAGGTAATCAACTCCTCTCGGAGCGTATGGGGAGGAGCCATTCATGATCACGTTACAGCAAGCCAAGGATCCGGCTCTGGCTCGCGAGCGTGCTGAAAGCCTCGTCAACGCCGTCAGATCCAACGCTCTCTACACGCTCATCGTCGAGCCCAGCTCAAAGTGCAATCTGGCTTGCACGTTCTGCGACCTTCATTCGGGAAGGATCGACGGCACGGATGCCCTGAAGGGCCAGATGTCGGAGCAAACGTTCTCCCGGATCGTCGACCAGCTTGCCGACATGCCATTCGTTCTGAAAGAACTGCAATACCACGGCAACGGCGAGCCACTGCTCAATAAGAGTCTCCCCGACTTCGTGCGCTACGCCAAGGAGCGCGGCGTCGCGAAAAAGCACAGACTGACCACCAACGGCACGATGCTGACACCGAAAAATCTGGCAAAGGTTATCGACGCCGGCATCGACGAAATTCACGTGAGCCTGGATACCTCCGACCGCGCCTCTTATTCGGAACTCAAAGGATGCGATCTCTACGAAAAGGTCGAAGCCAACATCGACTCCGCCATTTCGTATCTGGAGAATCGGACAGGGTGTTCCCTGTTCATAAAATACGCCTTGCCGCACGCCAACGGCGATTACGGTTTTACCAATGAGATCGCAAATGCAGTCGTCGACAAATACCGCGATCGGGTCAAAAATTCAAAAACGGTGCACCTGAGGGGCATGCCGCTCGTAACGCTGCAGGACGGCAAGAAAGAGCGGAAGAAAGAATTCCATACGCCTTGTGAGATTCCGTTCTATTCCGCATTCGTGAAATTCGACGGCAAGGTGTCGGTATGCTGCGCCGATCTCTTTCAGGACCTCGCAATCGGAAACGTCAACGAGACAACTCTCGGTGAGATGATGCAAGGCGAGAGCCTGAGGCACATCCGGCGCTGCCACCTCAAGGGAGATTTGTCGCAACTGCCTTTGTGCCTTTATTGCGGAAACAGAACCAGCGTGGACATGGTTGCCATCGCCGGCGAGTTGCAAAAATACGTCGGCTAGAGTTTGCCTCACTTGCTTCGAGGCGGGCTCGCCGCCTTCCTTTGATTATCTCATTGGAATCCGGTCCCTGCGGGGCCGGGCGTCGCGGCTTGCGTTACGAGCGGGGAAGCGCAAGCGGACCGCAGCAGCGCTATTTCACGAACCATCAATTGCTTACGAAGCGTTAAACTTAACGGCGTGTTAACGGGGTGACGCTAACGTCCGGCCTTGGCGCGGTTCGCGCCCCCGTATCAGTCATGCCATGAAAGACGCACCGGACTTTTCCAATCTCAATGGCCTCGCCGAACTCGGCGCGCGCGACAACGTCGATATCCGGCCGACGCTGCTGCGCGTGATGACGGATCTTTACGTCCAGAAGGACCATCACTCCGAACAGGAGGAGCGGCATTTCACCGAACTGGCGTTGCGCCTGATCGATTTGGTCGATGCGCCGACGCGGGCGGCTGTCGCACGCAAAATCATGGCGCATCCGGCTGCGCCGCTCGCGGTGCGCCAACGCCTCATGATAAATGCCCCCGTTGCTGAGCCGGAACGGCCCGCGACTTCTCCGGCTTCCGTTGGCAAGGGTGCCGCCGCCGAACTCAGCATGCTGTTCTTCTCGGCCGATGCCGAGGAGCGGCGGCTTATCCTGGCAAACCTGCCCTATTCGACGCTCGCGCCAGCCGCCCCGATCAACGCGGCGACGGCGCGCGAATCCGTTCTCCGGCTCGAGGCCGCGGCGCTCGCCCACAACGGCGAAGCCTTCGCCCGCGAGTTGGAACGCATCCTGGCAATCTCGCGCGAACACGCTCGCCGCATGATGGATGACGAATCCGGCGAGCCGATCGTGGTCGCGGCGGTGGCGCTCGGCATGACAGCGGACGCGCTGCAGCGCATTCTCCTGTGCCTGAATCCCGCCATCGGCCAATCGGTGCGGCGCGTTCACGAGTTGACACTGCTGCACGAGGAAATCGAGCCTCAGTCGGCGCTGCGCATGATCGCCGTGTGGCGGGCGGGGCACCCGCCGGAGCGGAAGCCACAGGACGCGCCCGCCGTTCACCAGCCGCAGCGCCGGCGCGACGAGCGGCGCGACAATGCGCCGGCTCTGGCCGCGCGACCGAGAATCCGCTGGGACGACTACGCACAGACGCGCAAGATCGACAGCGCCTCGTGACGGCGCGGCGGGCCGCTTACGCCACCACAGTGTCGAGGAAATTGCGCCCCGCCTGGTCCTCCACCTCCACGATCCAAATGTCCGGGTCGAACTTGAGCTGGCGCGCAAGATAAGCCTCGGCGTCGGCCTCGGTTGCCGGCTGCGTCTTCAAGCCGCGCACGAACAGGCGGTCCGAAGGGCGCGCATCGTCGAACGCCGTTTGCGGCGCCGGTCCATACACGTCCGCCGTGCCGTCGAGCCGCGCGATCTTGACGAAAATAGCGCCGGCTTCGTCCGCACCGCGCCGCCGCAGAACCGCCTGCGCACCTTCGGCCTGGCAGCGGCGAATATACGCCGCCACCCATATGCCGGATTTCAAACGCATCCGCTCCTCCGCCTCCGGTCCCGCTTTTCCAGCACGACCAAACGCGGCGGCAGGGGAAAAATCAATTCCCCGACGGCACGACCGCCGTGGCCTCGATCTCCAGCCGCGCTTCGGGCTCGAACAGCCGTCCGACCTGTACCAGCGCCATCGCCGGGAAATGATCGCCCAGCACGTCGCGATAGGCCGCGCCAAGCTCGCGGCGCGCAGCGAGGTACTCGTCCATATCCAGCACGTACCACGTCAGGCGGACGAGATGCTCGGGCCCGGCGCCGCCTTCGGCCAGCACCGCGCATATGTTCTTCAACGCCTGCCTGGCCTGAGCGACAAAACCCTGCGCGAATGTTTCATTTTCGTCCCAGCCGACCATGCCGCCGACGAACACGAACTCGCCACGCGCCTTGATGCCGTTGGCGTAGCCCTTGGGCGGCGGCCAGCCCGCCGGCTGCAGGATCGTGTGTTTCGCGGAGGCGACAGGCACGGGCATTCTCCTTATGACGCAAGCCTCTTGGACACGCCTTCGGCCGCGCGGCGACGCAGCTCGAAGCGTTGCAGTTTCCCGGTCTGGGTTTTCGGCAACTCGTCGACGAACTCGACGGCGCGCGGATACTTGTAAGGCGCGATCGAAGCCTTGACGTGATCCTGCAACGCGCGCGTCATCGCCGCGTCTCCCGTCATGCCGGGCCGCAGCACCACATAGGCCTTGACGATCTGGCCGCGCTCCTCGTCGGGACAGCCGACCACGCCGCATTCGGCAACGGCGGCATGGGTCAAGAGCGCCGCCTCGACCTCGGGGCCGGCGATGTTGTAGCCGGCGGAAATGATCATGTCGTCGGAGCGCGCCTGATACCAGAAGGTGCCGTCCTCATCCATCCGATAGGTATCGCCGGTGACGTTCCAGCCGTTCTGCACGTAGTTCCTTTGCCGCTCGTCGGCGAGATAGCGGCAGCCGGTCGGCCCGCGCACCGCAAGGCGGCCCACCGTGCCGGGCTTGGCCACGTTGCCGTCATCGTCGAGGATGCAGGCCACGTAACCCGGCACCGGCTTTCCGGTGGAGCCGGCGCGCGCCTCGTCCTCGGGCGAGCCGATGAAGATGTGCAGCATCTCGGTCGAGCCGATGCCGTCGAGGATCCTGATGCCGGTCGCCGCGTGCCAGGCCTCGAACGTAGCCCTGGGCAATGTCTCGCCGGCGGACACGCACTTTCGCAGCGACGAGACGTCGTGATCCTTCAGCTTGCCGAGCATGGCGCGATAGGCTGTCGGCGCGGTGAACGGAATGGTGATCTTGTAACGGGCGATGGCGTCCAGCAACTCGTCCGGCCCCGCCTTCTCGAGCAGCACGGTCGAAGCGCCGATGCGCAGCGGAAACAGCACCAGGCCGCCGAGGCCGAAGGTGAAGGCGAGCGGCGGCGAGCCGGTGAAGCGGTCGGTCGGCTCAGCCCGCAACACATGCTTGGCGTAAGAGTCGCAGATCGCCAGCATATCGCGATGGAAATGCATGGTGCCCTTCGGCTCGCCGGTGGTGCCCGACGTGAACGCGATCAGGCACACGTCGTCGCTCGCAGTGTCGCAAGCCGCGAAATGTTCGTAGCCGGGTTTCGCCATCAGCTTTTCCAGCGAGTCCGGCGCGGCGCTGCCCCAAACCACGATGCGCTGTAGATCGTCCGATTGCGAGCGGGCGCGCTCCATTTCGTCGATCAGGCGTGCATCGCACAAAGCAAGCGCGATCTTCGCCTTGGTCAGCGGATACGCCAATTCCTTGGCGCGAAGAAGCGGCATGGTGGCGACGACGATGCCGCCCGCCTTGATGACGGCGAAATAGGCCGCGACCATCATCGGGTTGTTCGGCGCGCGCAGCAGCACGCGATTGCCCGGCACCAACCCGAGGTCACGGGTCAAGACATTGGCGATGCGATTCACGCGCTCGGCCAGTTGCGCGTAGGTCAGCGTTTCCGTCGGCGCGATCAGGCAAGTGCGCTCGCCCTGCCCCGCCGCGACCCAGCGGTCGATGAATTCGGTGGCGCAATTGAGCCGGTCAGGATAGAGCAGCTCGGGAAGGTCGAATTTGAATTCGGGCCAAAGCTCGCGCGGCGGCAGGTTGTCGCGAGCGAATGGATCGACATGACCGCTCTTTGCCATCGCCTTGTTCTCCCTCACGTGCGCTCGAGCGAGCCATGGGCGACTATTCCGCCGCCTCGGCCCGCTTCGATGCGCCCGCCTTCAACGTCTCGCGCGCGATCACGATCTTCTGCACCTCGGTCGCACCCTCGTAGATGCGCAGCGCCCGGATTTCGCGATAAAGCTCCTCGACCTTGATGCCCTTGGTGATGCCAAGCCCGCCGTGCAATTGCACGGCACGGTCGATGACGCGCTGCGCGGCTTCGGTGGTGAACATCTTGGCCATCGCCGCCTCGCGGGTGACGCGCGGCGTGCCCATGCCGGTGATGCCGACATCCTTGGTCCAGGCGGCGCGATAGACCAGCAGCGCCGCGGCATCCACATCCGTCGCGCCGTCGGCAATGGCCGCCTGCGTCATCTGCAAATCGGACAGCGTGCCCCCGAACAGCTTTCGCTTCGACGTATGCCGCAGCGTTTCATGCAGGGCGCGGCGGGCGAAGCCGAGCGCCGCCGCGCCCACCGTCGAGCGGAAAATATCGAGCGTCGCCATCGCCACCTTGAAACCGTCGCCCGGCCGCCCGATCCGGTTGAGCACCGGAACGCGCACACCGTCGAACGTGAGCCGCGCCAAGGGATGCGGCGCGATCACCTCGATGCGCTCGGCGACGCCGAGGCCGGGCGTTTGCGCATCGACCACGAAGGCCGACAGGCCCTTGGCGCCGGGCGCTTCGCCGCTGCGCGCGAACACCACGTAGTGGTCGGCGATGCCGCCGTTGGAGATCCAGGTCTTCTCGCCGTCGAGCCGCATATGGCCATCGCCATCGGGCGTCGCCGTCATGGCGAGCGCGGCAACGTCCGATCCGGCTTCGGCCTCCGACAGCGCGAACGCGGCGATGGCCTTGCCGTCGCGCACCGGCGGCAGATAACGGCGCTTCAGGGATTCCGAACCGAACAGCGTGATCGCGCCGGTGCCGAGTCCCTGCATGGCGAAGGCGAAGTCGGCAAGGCCGTCGCGGAACGCCAGAATTTCGCGCGCCAGACAGAGCGTGCGCACATCGAGCGTCGGATAAAGGCCGCCGTGGGCCTGGGGCACCACGGTCTTGAGCAGACCGGCCTCGCCCATTGCCTTGACGCGTGCGCGGCACGCGGCATCCACGTCGTCGTGCGGCAATGGCGGCAGCTTGGCGTCCGCCCAACTTTCCAGCGCCTCGGCAAAACGGCGATGATCGTCGTTGAAGAACGGCAGCGCCAGCGTGTCGGTGAGGATCGCCATATCAATTGCCCTCGAACACCGGTTTCTGCTTGGCGGCAAAGGCACGAAACGCGCGGGCGAAATCCTCCGTCTCCATGCACAGCGCCTGCGCCACCGCCTCGGCCTCGATGGCGCTCTCCACCGACATCGCCCATTCCATCTCCAGCATCCGCTTGGTCATGGCGTTGCCGAAGGTCGGCCCATCGGCGAGGTCACGCGCGAGCTTCGTCGCCTCGGCCAGCACCGTCTCGGACGATACGAGGCGATTGAAGAAGCCGATGCGCTCGGCCTCCGCGCCATCCATGCCCCGCCCCGTCAACAGCAATTCCGCGGCGCGGCCCTGCCCCACGATCCGCGGCAGGATCGCGCATGCGCCCATGTCGCAACCGCCGAGCCCGATGCGATTGAACAGGAACGCCACCTTCGCCGCCGCCGTGCCGATGCGGATGTCGGAGGCCATCGCGATGATGGCGCCCGCGCCCGCGCAAACACCATCGACAGCCGCGATAGTCGGCTGCGGCGCGGCGCGCATGGCCTTCACCACATCGCCCGTCATCCGGGTGAAGTCGAGCAATTCGACCGTGTTCATCTTGGTGAGCGGCTCGATGATTTCGAACACGTCGCCGCCGGAGCAGAAATTGCCGCCCGCTCCGGTCACGACAATGGCCTTCACGGTCTTGTCGCGCGCCGCAGCGCGGAACAGATCGACAATTTCGGCGTAGCTGTCGAAGGTCAGCGGGTTCTTCTTTTCCGGGCGGTCGAGGGTTAACGTCGCGACCTTGCCGTCCACGGCAAAGCCGACATGGCGCGCCTTGTAGCCGGCAAGCGGCAGCGTAACGGGATTGGCCGCGCTCATGCCGCGCCTCCATTGCTTTGCGCCTTGCGCGCGGATTGCTTGGTCTTGGCGAGAAGCGGCATCAGCGTCTCGATGTCTTGCCGGGTCAGCCCGGCGAAAATCTCACCAACCCAATCCGCGTTGACGTGCGCCATCGCGCGGAAGGTGCGGCGGCCGGCGGGCGTCAGGCTCACGATCTGCACCCGACGATCCCGCGGCGACGGCCTGCGGCGAACCAGGCCCTGCTCCACCAGGCGCTCCACCAGGCCGGTGATGTTGCCATTGGACACCATCATCCGCTGCGACAGCTCGCCGAGCGTCATGCCGTCCGGCGCGCGGTCGAGCTGGGCAAGAAGATCGAAGCGCGGCAACGTGATGTCGAACGTGCCGCGCAACCGCCGACGCACCTCGTTTTCGATCAGCGTCGTACATGTCAATAGCCGCAGCCACAGCCGAAGCTCGGTCTTGTGGTCGTCGGGGCGCTCGGCGACCTTCGTCTCGGCATCGAGCGGGATGGTTGTCGCCTCGTCCATCATAACTCTCCGCCTTGCACCCGATCGTCACTCCCGACGCACGCGCCGGCGTGCGATCCCAAATCCAGACCCACCTGCGATGCCCGCTTCTGGATTCCGGGCTCGCGCGCGAAATGCGCGCGCCCCGGAACGACTGTCGCGAGGACCATGCTCATATCTCTCCCCCCGCAACAACGAGCGTCGTGCCGGTGACGGCCGACGCCTCGGACGAGCAAAGATAGAGAACGGCCGCCGCCACCTCTTGCGGCTTCACCAACCGGCCGAGCGGGCTATCTTTCAACAAGCTCGCCAGCGCCGCGTCGCGCGAACGCCCGGTCTTGGCGGCAATCGTGTCCAGACTTTCGCGCACCAGATCAGTGTCGGTGAAGCCCGGACACACCGCGTTGACGGTGACGCCGGACGACGCCGTTTCCACCGCAAGCGCACGCACAAGCCCGACCACCGCATGCTTGGCCGCGCAATAGGCGGAGACGTAACCGTATCCTTTCAAGCCAGCCGTCGAGGCCACCGCGACGATGCGGCCGAAGCGGCGTTCGCGCATCCCTTCGAGCACGGCGCGGGTAACGTGCACGACACCCATCACGTTCAGATCGAACAGGCGATGGAACTGCTCCGGCGTCGTTTTCGCAAAAGGCGCGCTTTCGGCTCCGCCGGCATTCGCGATCAGCAGATCAACAGGGCCGCGCTCGGCCACGGCCTTGCGCACGCCTTCGTCCACAGCTTTGGCGTTTGTCACGTCGGCAACCACATAACCGCCGGCTTCGCCGTGTTTGACCGCCTCCGCCAGCGCAGCCTCGCCGCGGCCGGCGATCGTAACGGCGGCTCCCGCACCGCTCAGCGCAGCGGCGATGGCACGGCCAATGCCGCGTCCGCCGCCGGTGACGAAGGCATGGCGTCCCTTGAGCGAAGGCACCGTCCTCTCCTTGCCGGCTCTTGTGCCAGAAATACTTTAAGCTTAAACTTTTCAGGCTTCAAGGACATCCGGCACCGCTCGCGGACGCTGTCGTGAAGCGCGGAGACGCACATGAACGTCCACATCATCGGCGGCGGACCGGCGGGGCTTTACTTCGCCATCCTGATGAAGAAGGCGTGGCCGCAAACCCGCATCTCCGTGTTCGAGCGCAACAAACCGGACGACACCTTCGGCTTCGGCGTGGTATTTTCCGACCAAACGCTTGAAGCATTCGAATCCTACGACCGCGAGACTTATCGTCAGATCGTCGGCCAATTCGCCTATTGGGACGACATCGAGATTCATTTCCGCGGCACCACGCATCGCATTGGCGGCAACGGCTTTTGCGGCACGTCGCGCGCCATGCTCCTGAACATTCTCGGGCGGCGGGCCCGTTCGCTCGGCGTCGATATCCGCTACCAATCGGAAGCCGATCCGCTCGAAAGCGCGATCCGCGACGCCGATCTGATCGTTGCAGCCGACGGCATCAATTCGCGCACCCGCGAGACGTTCAAGGAGCAATTCAAGCCAAGCATCGAACTGCGGCCCAATTACTTCGCCTGGATGGGCTCGACGCGCCCGATGGACGCCTTCAATTTCTTCTTCCGCGAAACGTCGCACGGCATCTTCATCGCCCATTGCTACCAGTACCAGCCCGGCCGCTCGACCTGGGTGATGGAAACCGACCCGGAAACGTTCAAGCGCGCCGGCCTCGACAAGCTCGACGAAACGGCTTCGGCCCATTTCCTCGAAGGCGTGTTCGCGAAAGAGCTTGATGGCCATAAGCTCATCACCAACCGCTCGATCTGGCGCAACTTTCCCACCATCCGCTGCGAATGCTGGACCGCCGGCAATGTCGTGTTGCTCGGCGACGCCAAGGCCACCGCGCATTTCTCCATCGGCTCGGGCACCAAGCTTGCGATGGAGGACGCCATCGCGCTCTACGAAGCGTTCCACGAAACCGGCGGCCGCGATGTCGCCGCCGCGTTGAGGCACTTCGAGAGGCGGCGGCGCGACGAGGTGGAGAAGACGCAGCACTCCGCCGACGTGTCGCTGGTCTGGTTCGAGCACGTCAAACGCTTCTGGGACATGGACCCGACGCGCTTCGCCTTCGGGCTGATGACGCGCTCCAAGGCGATCACCTACGACAACCTGGCGCTGCGCGCGCCGCAATTCGTCAAGCTTGCCGATACGGTGGTGGCGCGCGAGGCGAAGGCGCAAGGCTTCGACGTCGATATCAAGCACCCGGCGGCGCCCATGTTCCAGCCGTTCCGGTTGCGCAACATGGCACTCGCCAACCGCGTGGTGGTTTCGCCGATGTGCCAGTATTCGGCGACGGACGGCGTGCCGGCCGACTGGCATATGGTGCATTACGGCGCGCGCGCCATCGGCGGCGCGGGGCTGATGTTCACCGAAATGACCGACGTGTCGGCGCAGGCCCGCATCAGCCCCGGCTGCACCGGAATGTATAACGATGCGCAGGAAGCAGCCTGGACGCGCATCGTCGATTTCGTCCACGCGAACACCGCGACGAAATTCTGTCTCCAGCTTGGCCACGCCGGACGCAAAGGCTCGACGCGGCTGATGTGGGACGGCATCGACGAGCCGCTGCCGGAGGGCAACTGGCCGATCGTCGCCGCCTCGCCTCTCCCCTATTTCCCGCACAGCCAGGTGCCGCGCGAAATGACCCGCACCGACATGGACGCGACCCTTGCCGATTTCGTGCAGGCGGCGCGGCGCGCGGATCGCGCCGGCTTCGATATGATCGAATTGCACGCCGCGCACGGGTATCTGCTGGCGAGCTTCATCTCGCCGCTGACCAACAAGCGCACCGACAATTACGGCGGCCCGCTCGAGAACCGCCTGCGCTTCCCGCTCGAGGTGTTCCGCGCGCTGCGCGCCGTGTGGCCGGACGAGAAGCCGATGTCGGTGCGTATTTCCGCGACCGATTGGCAGGACGGCGGGCTGAGCGGCGACGATGCCGTGCAGGTGGCGCGCGCGTTCGCGGAGGCGGGCTGCGACTTGATCGACGTGTCCACCGGCCAGACCACGCCGGACGCCCAGCCGGTCTATGGCCGCATGTACCAGACGCCGTTCTCCGACCAGATCCGCAACGACGCCGGCCTCGCCACGATGTGCGTGGGCGCCATCACCACCGCCGATCAGGTCAACACCATCGTCGCAGCCGGCCGCGCCGATCTCGTGGCGCTGGCGCGGCCACACCTGGTCGATCCCGCCTTCACCCTGAAGGCCGCGGCCTGGTACGGCGCCGAAACCATTGCCTGCCCGCCGCAATACCGCGCCGGCCGCGACCAGCTTTTCCGCAACAGCGAGCGGGACCGCGAGGAACTGACCGAGTTGCGGCTGAAATCCAGGCCCAAGACCCACGCCACGACCTGGAAACAAGCCGCGGAGTAGCGGCCTCGCGGTTGCCGGTTAAAGGACCGGCCGCGCCAGGACGCCGGATCGAAGCGGGCTCCTTTTTTCGGGAACCGCCCCTCATCGGCGGGATGGACCATCGGGAAACTTCGCCCTATATAGAGCCCCGAATCCGGCGCGCCCGTGGGCTTTGGCCGGGTTCCGCGTCCCAGTCCTGTAATGGCAACGCCCATATTGCAGCGGCGACGTTGGGGAATAGTTCAATGGTAGAACAGCGGACTCTGACTCCGTTAATCTAGGTTCGAATCCTGGTTCCCCAGCCAGCCGGATGCGCGACGAGTACGAAAGCCTACGCCTCGATCTCGACCAGGCGTGCCAGTTCATCGGCGCTTGGATCGCCTACAAAACACCGCGGGGCCGCACTCCTCGCCCGGCTATAAAACGCTGGCCGCCTATGCTGGTACGCTTAACGTTGGCCTAGGTCATCGACTCATTAAATCGCAACCAGATGCGGATTGAGGCGAGCTTGATGCTGGCGAGGAAATTGTCGTAGCGGGTGGCGACGGCGCGATAATGCTTGATTTTGTTGAAGAACCGTTCGACCAGGTTGCGCTTGCGATCGAGCCGCCTGTCGAATTGTAGGGCCGTGACGCGATTTGGCATCGGCTTCACATTGGCGCGGGCGCCGCGCGCGGCCAGCGTCGGGCGCAGGGCGTTGGAGTCGTAGGCCCGATCCGCCAGCAGCACGTCACCCCCGTTCGAGCGTGTCGATCATGTCTTCCGCGCTGCGCCCATCATGCGACTGGCCTTCGGTGATCTTGAGCCGGATCGGCAGGCCGCAGGCATCCACCAGCGCGTGGATTTTGGTCGTCAGCCCGCCGCGCGAGCGACCCATGCAACGGGATCGCGTCTGTTTTTGACCGTTGGCCGCGTGCTGATGCACACGGATCGACGAGGAATCGATCATTGGGTGTCGCCGTCACCCGCTGTTGCAGGAAAGTTCAGTGTCAGGTCATAGGTCATCAACGCCATAATGGTCGTTTTTGGTACGACTTTACCAATATCGGCTGCAGGGCTACCTTACGAGGAAAATTCATAGGAGAGATAACAATGCTTGGCCTCGATAAGCTATTTAAGAATAGAGCAACAGAGACCGAAGCTATTGTATTCAAGCGGATAGAATTCGGTGGTCAGTCATTCGAGTTAGCCGGAATCTCCAGCGACATCTATTTCCAAAACCTCGATCTTACACGAAAGGCGAATCAACCACTCTGCGACATAATCCGGAATTCGCTGAAGCCGGATTCCATCATCTTTGATGTTGGCGCAAACATCGGCTTGACGACCGTTCTATTCAACAAAGCACTTGTACGCCCAACCGTTTACTCGTTTGAGCCTGGGAAGAAAGCGTTTCGGTGCCTCACGGAGACATTGCGGCGGAATGGACTTCCTAATGATCGAACCTTCAATTTTGGACTTGGCGAAACATCAAAGAGCGTACCCTTTTATGAAGGACCGATGCTCGCGGGAGCCCATGCGGTGCTGGAGAATTCCCTTGAGACGCCGATAACAACAAGTATCGAAATTCGAACAATTGACGATGTTGTCCGGGATAACAAAATTGATAAGATTGACTTCATCAAGATAGATGTCGAAGGAGTTGAGCAAGATGTGATCAATGGCGCAAAACAAACGTTGAAAGCGATGCGCCCTCGTGTCTTTGTCGAATTTAATAGTTACACGTTGATTGCTGTACGCAACACAAACCCGCGCGATTTTCTTGACGAACTTCTATCCAATTTTTCGACAGTCTCAACGTGGAAAGATTCACGATGGAACCCAATACGATCGCCGGGTGATCAACACGATTTCATCTACACGAACCTCGTAACGAACACGTGCGTTAGCGATCTCCTGTGTGAAGTTTAGATTGTAGCGGATGCCTGCCGAAATGCGCTGGCTCCGTATCGTCCCCGTAACTGCGTCAGCTTCGCTCGGTACGAAGGCAAACATGTGAGCGACTTTTTATTCGTTGGGTAACTCTGCAGAAAATTCGCGGCTGTCGGGCATTTGTTGCGGTTATTGCCGCCGCTTTCCGCTGCATCGAAGGCTGCGATATGGACCCTTCGCGCTAGTGAGCGGCGAGTTTCGATAAAGCGTATACGTATTGCCAGCACGCGCGGCTGCAACCGCTGCTGGAATGGTCATAACGGCGATAACGACAGATACTCCGGCAAATCGAATTTTTCCGAGGCCCGCACCCTAGATAACGGGGATGATAGCTGCGGCCGGAACGCAAGAATAATAGAGGACAAGCGCCTCATCCACGTTCGAGGCGCGATCAACGGTTAGACGCATCCCGCGCCGCGCGAAACCGGCCGCGCTTGCTCATGCCGGTTATGATGGCCGCTCCTGCGCGATCTGAACGAGATAGCGGCCGTAGGCGCTCTTCCCGAGTCCCTCGCCGAGGCGGATGAGCTGATCGCGCGTAATGAAGCCCAACACGAATGCAAGCTCCTCCGGGCAGCCGATGCGCTGGCCTTGACGTCTCGCCAGCGTGCGCACGAACGTCGCCGCCTCGACAAGACTGTCGTGCGTGCCGGTGTCGAGCCAAGCGAAGCCGCGCCCCATCTGCTCGACATGGAGTTGGCCCCGCTCCAGATAAGCCCTGTTCACGTCGGTGATTTCCAATTCGCCGCGTGCCGACGGCTTCAGGTTCGCGGCAATATCCACCACCTGCTCGTCGTAGAAATAAAGTCCGGTCACAGCCCAGTTGGAGCGTGGCTTGGCGGGCTTCTCCTCGATCGACAGCACGCGCCTCGCCCGGTCGAATTCGACCACACCGTAACGCTGCGGATCATCGACGTAATAGGCAAAGACGGTACCCCCCTTCGCGCGGCGGGACGCTGTGCCAAGCATCTCCGGCAGGCCGTGGCCATAGAAAATGTTATCGCCGAGGATCAACGCCGATGGACCGCCGCGCACGAAGTCCGCGCCGATCACATAGGCTTGCGCAAGGCCGTCCGGGCTCGGCTGCTCGGCATAGGAGAACGACAGCCCCCACTGCGCGCCGTCGCCCAGCAAACGTTGAAACTGCGGCAGATCTTGCGGCGTCGAGATGATCAGAATCTCGCGGATCCCCGCGAGCATCAGCACGCTCAGCGGGTAATAGATCATCGGCTTGTCGTAGATGGGCATCAACTGCTTGGATGTCACCAGCGTCAGCGGATAAAGCCGGGTGCCGCTGCCGCCGGCGAGAATAATGCCTTTCAAATGCCCTTCTCCCCCATCGTACCCGTGTCCCTCGCCGCCGCGACATCATAGGCTCTTCCCGCACCGGGCACGAAAGAGTTTTGCACGCGCATCCCCTTGCCGTTGGCGTTGTTAGGCCGGCGCACCGCCCTCGCGCACCAACCGCCGAACGCAGGCCGACAGCGACGGCCGCCACGGCGGCAATCGCACGCCAAAGACCGCCTGCATCCTGTCGCCGTTCAGCCGCGAGTTGGCCGGCCGTCGCGCCGGCGTCGGGTAGGCCGACGACGGAATCGGGATGACCCGCGCGCTCGGCCCGCCCACCGCACGCGACTCATCGAAAATCGCCTCGGCGAGCTCCGCCCAACTGGCCTCGCCATCGCCTGCGAGATGGAAGACGCCCCTCAACTCCACCGTGCCGGGCCGCTCGATCATCCGGCGCGCGACGGCGAGAATGGCGTCGGCGATATCGAGCGCGCCGGTCGGCGAGCCGTGCTGGTCGCCCACAATGGAAATCTCCGCGCGCTGGGCCGCAAGCGCCAACATCGTGCGGACGAAGTTCTTGCCGAAGGGGCTATACACCCACGCGGTGCGCAGGATCGCGTGATCGGGCTGCGCCGCCGCCACCATCCGTTCGCCGTCAAGCTTGCTTTGCCCATAAGCCGTCATCGGGTTCGGCATGTCGCTCTCGACATACGGTCGGTCGAGCGCGCCGTCGAACACATAATCCGTCGAAAGATGAATGACCGGCACGCCCAGCGCCGCCGCCGCGGCCGCGACGGCGCCCGCACCCGTCGCGTTGATGGCGAAAGCCTGCTCCCGCTCGCTCTCCGCCCGATCGACCGCGGTATAAGCGGCGGCATTGACGACGGCATCCGGGCGCAACGCCGACAGCGGCGCCTGAATCGAGTGAGGCCGCGCCAAGTCGATCTCCGGGCGCGCAAGCGGCAGAATTTCGACTCCGGCGGCCGCGCCGCGCTCGCGCAGCGAGCGGGCAACCTGGCCTTCGCGCCCGGTGACGACGATCCGCATCCGCCGTCACTCGAAATAGGCTGGCAGCGATTTGAACGACGGCAACCGCGTATCCTTGTCGGACAGCACAACCGATCCGGCATCGACAGGCCAGGCGACGGCAAGGTCCGGGTCGTCCCACGCAATGCCGAGATCGTCGCTCGGCGAGTAATAGTTCGTCACCTTGTACAGCACCTCGGTATCGGGCTCGAGCGTGCAGAAGCCGTGGGCGAACCCGATCGGCACCAGCATCTGCTTGCCGTTCTCGGCCGACAATTCCTCCGCCACCCAGCGGCCATAGCTCGGCGACGAGCGCCGCAGATCGACCGCGACATCGAGGATGCGCCCGCGCAGCACGCGGACGAGCTTATCCTGCGCCATCGGCGGACGCTGGAAATGCAGCCCGCGCAGCGTGCCCTGCAGCGCGGAGAGCGACTGATTGTCCTGCACGAAGTCGAGCCTGATCCCATGCGCGAAGAACCGATCGCGGTGATAGGTTTCCGAAAACGAGCCGCGATGATCGCCGAACGATTTCGGAACGATGATCTTTACCGCGTCGATGGCTGTCGGGGTCACGGTCAACATGGATGCGGTCCGCCGGCGCGCTGTCGGCTAGAGTCCTTCACCGTTTGATGGAAACGGTGAAGGACTTGAGGTCGTTGTTTAAACGCGTTTTCTTCACGCGAACCGGTATCCACTTCGCTCGAAAACGCTCTAGACGGCAATACCGAGGCGTTCGCCCCGGTAGACGCCGGATTGGACACGCTCCCACCACGGACGGTTTTCGAGATACCACTTGACGGTTTCCCGCAAGCCCCGCTCGAAATCGGTGCGCGGCCTCCAGCCGAGGCATCGTTCGATCTTCGAGGTGTCGATGGCGTAACGCGCATCGTGGCCGGGGCGGTCCGTGACGAAGGTGATCAGCTTGTCGCGCGGGCCGATGGCGCGATCCGGCACGATCTCGTCGAGCAGCGCGCAAATGGCCTGCACCACGGCGAGGTTGGTCCGTTCGCTGCGACCGCCGACATTGTAGCTCTCGCCGTTCTGCCCCGCCTCCGAAACCAGGATCAGCGCCTCGGCGTGATCCTCGACGTAAAGCCAGTCGCGCACATTCGCCCCCGTGCCGTACACCGGGACGGAACGCCCCTGCAGCGCGTTGATGATCGCGAGCGGGATCAGCTTCTCCGGGAAATGATAAGGGCCGTAATTGTTGGAGCAATTGGTCATCACCACCGGCAAGCCGTAGGTGTGATGCCAGGCGCGCACGAGGTGGTCCGACCCGGCCTTGGATGCCGAATAAGGCGAATTCGGCTGATAGGGCGAGTCCTCGCGAAACAGACCTTCCGCCGCCAGCGAGCCGAACACCTCGTCGGTGGAGATGTGCTGGAAACGGAACGTGGGCTTGCGCGCCGCCGGCAGCCCGCGCCAATACTCCAGCGCCGCCTGCAGCATGGCGAACGTGCCGACGAGGTTGGTCTGGATGAACTCGGCCGGCCCGTCGATGGAGCGATCGACGTGGCTCTCCGCGGCCAGATGCATGATGACATCGGGCTCGAACTCGGCGACCACGCGCCGCATCTTGGCGATATCGGCAATATCCGCCTTGACGAAACGGTATCGCGGATCGGCGGCAACGGCCGCCAGCGACTCCAGGTTTCCGGCGTAGGTGAGTTTATCGACGACCAGCACCTCGTGAGACGAAGCCTGGATCAATCGGCGCACCACGGCCGAACCGATAAATCCCGCTCCTCCCGTCACGAGATACTTCACCGGAAATCCCTACGTTGCCGAACGATTGGGCTAAGCCCCTCTAAAATCACAGTATAATAGCGCCGGCAGAGGGCCGCAACAAAACCGCCCGCGCCGCCCGCCACACGTTGCGATTTCAGGAATTTCGGGCCACATGGTGGCGCTTGGGCGCCGCTCGCCGGCGACGACGGTCGGCGTTTCCCGGCCAGCAAAAGAGACAGGACGCACGGCTACAATGCCCCGCACCGCGACAACGCCCCCGCGGCAACAACCACCGAAGGCCGCCGCGTGACGCCGCCACAATCCGGCACGGCCACGGTCCTGATGGCGACGTTCAACGGCGCCCGTTTCCTCGACGAGCAATTGCAGTCGCTGGCCGATCAGCAATGGAACAACATAGACCTTCTCGTCAGCGACGACGGCTCGCAGGACGATACGCCTGCCATCTTGAAACGATGGCAGGCTCGCTGGAGCAAGGGACGATTCGACATCGTCGCGGGCCCGCGCCAAGGCTTCGCCGAGAACTTCCGCAGCCTTATCCTGCGGGCCAATACCGACGCGGCGTATACGGCTTGCTGCGACCAGGACGACATCTGGCGGCCCGACAAGATCTCCGCCGCCGTAGCCGCGCTATCGGCCGATCCGGCGCAGCCGTCGCTATATTTCGCGCGAACGGAATACGTCGCCGAGGACGGGGCCACCCACCGGGGATATTCGCCGCTGTTCAAGCGGCAGCCCTCATTTCGCAACGCCATCGTGCAGAGCATCGGCGGCGGAAACACCATCGTCCTGAACAAGCCGGCGCTCGCGCTCATGGCCGAAAGCGTGCGCCGGACGGGCTTCGTCAGCCACGACTGGTGGGCCTACCAGATTGTCGCCGGCGCCGGCGGCCGCGTGATCTACGACCCGGTGGCGCGCATCGCCTATCGCCAGCACGGCTCCAATCTCGTCGGCGAGAACACCAGCCTTGCCGCGCAACTCGACCGGCTGAAGCGGATGTTCGAAGGCGGTTTTGCCGCGTGGACCTCCCGGAACATTGCCGGACTGCAGGCGTGCGCCGACCTGCTCACGCCGGAGAACCGCGCGCTGCTCGAGCGTTTTGCAGAATCCCGACAATCGTCGCTATTCGGGCGCGTCCACGCCGTGCTGGACACCGGCGTCCATCGTCAGACGCTGATCGGCAATATCGCGCTTGTCGTGCAGGCTGCGACCGGGCGGCTGTAGCGCCGGACGGGCGCTTCGGACGCGAAAACCGCCGAAGCCGGTAAAGAGCGGCGCGCCGCCCCGCTCTCAAAACGAAGAATAGAACGCGCCGTTACGCCGCAGGCGCGCTGTCCTTCACCGGCAGGCCCTTTTCCTTCATCAGCGACTGCAACTCGCCGGCCTGGAACATCTCGCGCACGATATCGCAGCCGCCGACGAACTCGCCCTTGACGTAGAGCTGCGGAATGGTCGGCCAGTTGGAGTAGGTCTTGATGCCGCTGCGAAGCTCGTCGTTCTCAAGCACGTTGAGCCCTTTGTAGGGCACGCCGAGATAGTCGAGGATCTGCACCACCTGCCCGGAGAAGCCGCACATCGGAAACTGCGGGGTGCCCTTCATGAACAGCACCACGTCGTTGCTCTTCACTTCGTTGGTGATGAATTCGTCGATAGCCATGACATCGTCCTTTTTGCGATCTTCCTCGCGCGAGGGTTGTAGCACACCCGATCCAAACGCGACTGTCGTATTTGGAAACTACCTCTCGGGCAGTCCGGTCTGCAAGGCGAGCGCGTGCAGTTCGCCTCCCATTTGGGCCCTCAAGGCGTCGTAAACAAGCTGGTGCTGTTGCACCCGCGATTTGCCGCGGAACGATTCCGCAATCACGGTCGCGGCATAGTGATCGCCGTCCCCGGCGAGATCGCGGATCGTAACCTCGGCATCGGGAATGCCGGCCTTGATCAACCGTTCGATATCGTTGGCATTCATCGGCATGGCAGCGGCCTCCGTGCCGCAAAAACATCCGCTCAGGCTGCTCCGCCAGCCATATATTGGGGGAGCCACCCTTCGAAACGCTCGGCCAGAGCCTTTATCAGAATCGGCCGCTCGCCGGGAAGGATCAATGTCGCACCGCCCGTCGTTCCGATGCGGCGCACCGGCACGCCGGCCGCCTGCGCCCGCTGCATGACGGCCTCGGCACGACCTGCCGGCACCGTGACGAGGTAGCGCGCCTGATCCTCGCCGAACCAGAAGGCAGGGGCCAGGGTATCGTCCGGCGCGGCGTCAAGCGTCGCGCCGATACCGGATGCCATCGCCATCTCCGCGACCGCGACCAGAAGCCCGCCGTCGGAGAGATCGTGCACGGCGGTCGCCACCCCCTCGCCGATCAACCCGCGCACCATGTCGCCGTTCTCGCGCTCCTCGATCAGGTCGACCGGCGGCGGCGCGCCTTCTTCGCGGCCGCAGATGTCGCGCAGATAAACCGACTGGCCGAGCCAGCCGATCGTTTCGCCGATCAGCAGAATGGCTTCGCCTTCGGCCTTGAACGCCAGCGTCGCCGATTTTGTGAAGTCGGGCAGCACGCCCACGCCGCCGATCGACGGCGTCGGCAGGATGCCGCGGCCGTTCGTCTCGTTGTAGAGCGAGACGTTGCCGGAGACGACCGGGAAGTCGAGCGCCTTGCAGGCCTCCGCGATGCCGCGCACGCAGCCGACGAACTGGCCCATGATCTCCGGCTTCTCGGGATTGCCGAAGTTGAGGTTGTCGGTGATGGCGAGCGGCTTGCCGCCGACCGCCGTGATGTTGCGCCAGGCTTCGGCCACGGCCTGCTTGCCGCCCTCGAACGGATCGGCCTCGCAATAGCGCGGCGTCACATCGACGGTCAGCGCCAGCGCCTTCGGCCCGTCGTTGACGCGCACCACGGCGGCGTCGCCGCCCGGCCGCTGCACGGTGTTGCCGCCGATGACGTGATCGTACTGCTCCCAAACCCAACGCTTGGAGCAAAGCTCCGGCGTGCCGATCAGCGCCTCCAGCGCATCGGCGAGCGGCATCGGCGGTTTCACGCTGCCAGCGCTCACGACCGCGCGTTTCGGAGTCTCGACGAAAGGCCGGTTGTAGACCGGCGCCTCGTCGCCCAATTCCTTGATCGGCAGATCGGCCATCACCGCGCCGTCGTGCTTGACGACGAAACGCTTGCTCGGCGTCGTATAGCCGACGATGGCGAAGTCGAGGCCCCACTTGCGGAAGATCGCCTCGGCCTCCTTCTCCTTGTCGGGCTTGAGCACCATGAGCATGCGCTCCTGGCTCTCCGACAGCATCATCTCGTAGGCGCTCATGCCGGTTTCCCGGCACGGCACGCTGTCGAGTTCGAGATCGACGCCGAGATCGCCCTTCGCACCCATCTCGACCGCCGAGCAGGTCAGTCCCGCCGCGCCCATGTCCTGGATCGCGATGACGCAATCCTTTTCCATGATCTCGAGACAAGCCTCGAGCAGGAGCTTTTCGGAGAACGGATCGCCCACCTGCACCGTCGGCCGCTTCTCCTCCGCGCCCTCGCCGAACTCGGCCGACGCCATGCTGGCGCCGTGGATGCCGTCGCGACCGGTCTTGGAGCCGAGATAGACGATGGGCATGCCGACACCGGATGCCGCCGCGTAGAAAATCTTGTCGGCTTCGGCGAGGCCGACGGCCATCGCGTTGACGAGGTTGTTGCCGTCGTAACGGGTGTGGAAGCGCACCTGCCCGCCGACCGTCGGCACGCCGAACGAGTTGCCATAGCCGCCGACGCCCGCGACCACGCCGGATACGAGGTGGCGCGTCTTGGGGTGCTTGGGATCGCCGAACGACAGCGCATTGAGACAGGCGATCGGCCGCGCGCCCATCGTGAAAACGTCGCGCAGGATGCCGCCCACCCCGGTCGCGGCCCCCTGATAGGGTTCGATGTAGCTCGGGTGGTTGTGGCTCTCCATCTTGAAAACCACCGCGAGCCCGTCGCCGATGTCGATGACGCCGGCATTCTCGCCCGGTCCCTGGATCACCCAGGGCGCCTTGGTCGGCAGCCCGCGCAGATGCACCTTCGACGACTTGTAGGAGCAATGCTCGTTCCACATCGCCGAGAAGATGCCGAGTTCGGTGAAGCTCGGTTCCCGTCCGATGAGGTCGAGGATGCGCTGATACTCGTCGGGCTTGAGGCCGTGCTCGGCGACCAGCGCGGGGGTGATGGGGGGGTCTTTGGCGATCACGGGCGATATGTAACGTGGGCGGCCACGGAATGCATCCGTGGGAGGCGAGCGTCCACGCTTAATTATTCAAGAAAGCGGCCGCTCCGTGGCCGCGGCGAACTCCGCGCCCGCCCCAGGCACACCGATCATCGGTCGCGGCCGAGAAAGAACATCCCGGAGTAGATCTTGCGGCGCGGCACCTCCGGCAGCCGGGCAATGGCCCGGTAGAGCTTCTCCACCATCAGGCATGCCTGCCCCGGCTCCTCGCCGCCGAGCGTGAGGAACGCGCCGGTGCGCACGTCTTCGAATTTCATGCCCTCCTGGCCGAGGCTCGCCTGGAACGCTGCCATCTCCTCGGCGGTGAGCGGCTCGACCGGCTTTTCATTCGACTGCCCCTCGACGATGGCCTGGAAGCGGTAAAGCGTGCCGAGTTGCATCAGCCGCCGGACGCCGGCAGGCAGCGGCGATTGCGCCGGCGTCGTGTCCTTGCCGAGCACCTTGAGACAGAACGCGGCGCCTTCGGTGCCGAGCGCATGGAACAGGTTCACCTCGTTCGCCGCGAGTTGGTCGATCATCGCCGTGCTGGCGCCCGCCGCAAACTTCAGCTTGGTGCGCATGATGTTCTGCGCCCGCATGGTCACGTCCTGATCGAAGGCATCGCCGGTCAGCCCGGCGTTGCGCTGCTCGACAACCTCCGCGATCAGCCGGCCGTAGTCGTCGGGAAAGTACTTCTTGATCAGCGCCTGAACCGGCCCCTGGTCCGAGCGCGCCAGCTCATCCTCGATGCTGGCGGTGGTGGCTTGAGGCGTTGCCTGAGCCGGATTGGCCTCCGGTTGCGGCTGCGCGGTTGGTTCCGCTGCCTGCTTTTGAGGTGGGGCGGAAGGCTGCGGCGACGCCGCGCCGTCACGGGCCGGCTGAGCCGGCGCCGGCGCGGTCTGGCGCAAGGCCGGCGGATGATAGGAGCGTGGCGTCAGCGCGAAATAAAAGCCGCCAACGGCAAGGAGAACCAATCCGACCGCGGCTGCGATGAACGTGCGGGGGTCCATGACACGTCTCCGCCAGCCCTTTCCCCTGCGATTCAGGCCACCTTGGCAAAATGCCGGGTCAGCCCCACAAACAAGCCTCGCCCGTCGGTCGGGCCGATGGAGGCCTCGACATGGTTCTCGGGATGCGGCATCAGCCCGAGTACGTTGCCGCGCTCGCTCAGGATGCCCGCAATGGCGTTCGTCGCGCCGTTGATGTTCCAGCGCGGATCGTCGGAGCCATCGGGCCCGACATAGCGGAACGCCACCCGCCCCTCGCCCTCCAGGCGGCGAACCGTATCCTCGTCGGCGACGTAATTGCCCTCGCCATGCGCGACCGGCACGCGGATGACCTGGCCCGCGTTGTAGCCGCGGGTAAACGGCGTATCGGAACGCTCGACGCGCAGATAGGCATCCTTGCAGATGAAGCGCAGCGCCGCGTTGCGCATCAGCACGCCCGGAAGCAGGCCCGACTCGCACAAAATCTGGAAGCCGTTGCAGACGCCAAGCACCAGGCCGCCGCGGGCGGCGTGCGCCCGCACCGCGTCCATCACCGGCGCGCGCGCCGCAATGGCTCCGCATCGCAGATAATCGCCGTAGGAGAAGCCGCCGGGCAGAACGACCAGATCGGTGCCGGCCGGCAGCGCCGTCTCGGCGTGCCAGACCATCGCGGGCTCGGTCCCCGAGACAAGCCGCAACGTGCGCGCCATGTCGCGCTCGCGATTGATGCCGGGAAAGACGACAACGGCGGATTTCATCGCTCGCGCTCCGTTATCCCAGCACCTCGACGCGATAATTCTCGATCACGATGTTCGCCAGAAGCTTCTCGGCCGCATCCTTCAACAGCGCCTCGGCCTGCGCGCGGTCGGTGGCCGCGACCTCGATATCGAACACCTTGCCCTGGCGCACACTGGCCACGCCGGCGATGCCGAGCGACGACAACGCGCCCTCGATCGCCTTGCCTTGCGGGTCGAGGATTCCGGTTTTCAGCGTAACGGTGACACGGGCTTTCATGGAAATGTTGAGATATCGGGGTTTGCCGGACCCCGCAACCTTCGGCGGCGGCATCCGCCGCCGGTGCACAGGGAAATCCCTCAGAAAGGCTCTACCAGAGCCCCAGCCTGCATAACCGGCCGTCAGCTCTTGACCAGGACCGGCCCGGCGCCCTGCGGGCGCTCGTTCTCGCTCATGATGCCGAGACGCTTGGCGACATCGGTATAGGCCTCGAGCAGGCCGCCGAGATCGCGGCGGAAGCGATCCTTGTCGAGCTTCTCGCTCGACTTGATGTCCCACAGCCGGCAGGAGTCGGGGGAGATTTCGTCGGCCACGACGATCCGCATCAGATCGTTTTCCCAAAGCCGGCCGCATTCCATCTTGAAGTCCACCAGACGGATGCCGACGCCCAGGAACAGCCCGCACATGAAGTCGTTGACGCGGATGGCAAGCGCCATGATGTCGTCGATTTCCTGCGGCGTCGCCCAGCCGAACGCGGTGATGTGCTCCTCCGACACCATCGGGTCGTTGAGCTGATCGTTCTTGTAATAAAACTCGATGATCGAGCGCGGGAGCTGCGTGCCCTCCTCGATGCCGAGCCGCGTTGCCAGCGATCCCGCGGCAACGTTACGCACGCAGACCTCGAGAGGGATGATTTCCACCTCGCGGATCAACTGCTCGCGCATGTTGAGCCGGCGGATGAAATGCGTCGGCACGCCGATGTCGTTGAGCCGCTGGAACAGATACTCCGAAATACGATTGTTGAGCACGCCCTTGCCTTCGATCACCTCGTGCTTCTTGGTGCCGGCGGCAGTTGCGTCATCCTTGAAGTGCTGGATCAAGGTGCCAGGTTCCGGGCCCTCATAAAGGACCTTCGCCTTGCCTTCGTAGATGCGGCGACGGCGGCTCATCGGAGTGTACCGTGGTTTGTTAAAGTCCATCGAGTGCCGTGGCTCCGTTTGGGATCAAGGTCCGCGGCGGCGAAATCGGAAGGCACTGCGGAATGCAGAATCGAACGCCTTTCCGTTCACACCCAAAACCTATCCGATCGATTGAGGCAGTACAATCGACATAAGCCGACTTGCCGCCCCGTGCAACGGGGCAATGATTCGCCTTTGGCGGGTTGCTTGACGGCTCCTACCCGTTGTGTAAAGCGGCCGTCGTACCTAGCTTCACACGGTTTCCGCAATTTAGCCACGAGGGCGACATGACGTTCGACGAGCGCAAGGAAGGCTTCGAAAAGAAGTTCGCGCACGATGAAGAGTTGCGCTTCAAAGCGACCGCACGCCGTAACAAGATGCTCGGCCTGTGGGCCGCGGAGAAGTTGGGCGTCTCCGGCCCCGCCGCCGAGGCCTACGCCAAGGAGGTCGTCATGGCCGACTTCGAAGAAGCCGGCGACGACGACGTGTTCCGCAAGCTGCGCACGGATTTCGACGCCAAGAGCGTGACCGTGCCGGATCAGGACATCCGCGAGGTCATGATCGAGCTGATGGAAAGGGCCATCGCCGACGTCAAGGCCACGGGCTGACGTTTCGACCCTAGCCAGGGCGCCTGGATATTCCGCCGTCGCGCGCGACCTCCGCAGAGGAAGGCAGGCCGAGCGCGGCGGCAAGTTCGTTCAGCGCACGGCCGACGTCGCTCTCCACATCGGCCATCGCCACATCGATGACGCGGTAGCCGCGTTCGTCGAGCCACGCCCGCCGCTCGCGCCGCGCGGCAGCGAGCGCCTCCCCTTCGTCGGACGCCACGAGTTCGACCGCGGCCTTAAGCGGAAACGACACGATGTCGGCGATGTGCGGGCCAACCGGAATCTGCCGCTTGAAGCCCAAGCCCGCGAAGCGCCGGTCGCGCGTCAGCGCTTCCCAGAACGTACGCTCGGCCTCCGTCGGGTTGCGGCGCAGAAGCCGTGCCAGTCCGCGCACCGGACCGCGCTCGTTCGGCACCCGGCCACCGCCGTGCTCGGCAAGCAGCGTGCGAAGCAGCTCGGCCTCGGTGCCGTTGAGCACGCCGCCGCGCGCCGGCCCCTTGCGCCCTTCCGCGATGGCCGTGACGACACCGTGCAGCGTGCGGATATCCTGCTGAGTCGGTGACATCCGTGTGAAGATGTTGCGCAGGTTGATCTGCATGGTGTCGCGCTTGTCCGGCGGACGGAAGAACTCGACCTTTTCCAGCTCGCGCTCCAGCGTGCCGAAGAACGACAGCAGTTGTTGCTTGGAGGCCTGCGGCGAACGCTCCGGCGTCGTGAACGGCAATGTGCCCGCGGTGGCGTATTTGAACCATTCGTAGGCGACGATGATGACGGCCTGCGCAAGGTTGAGCGAGGCGAATGCCGGATTGACCGGCAGCGTCACGATCTTGTCGGCAAGCGCAACCTCCTGGTTCTCCAGGCCTGTGCGCTCGCGCCCGAACAGGATGCCGACCGTCTCGCCCGCCGCGATCGGGCCGCCCGCGTCCTGCGCGGCCTGGGCGGCGTCGATCACCGGCTTGGCCTGGTCGTGCTGGCGCGCCGTGGTCGCCAGCACCAGCGAGCAATCGGCGATGGCGGCCTCCACGGTGTCATAGAGAACGGCATCGTCGAGCACGCGGTCAGCCCCCGAGGCCATCTTGCGCGCCTGCGGGTTGGGCCATGCCTCGCGCGGCTTGACCAGCCGCAGCCGGCCCAACCCGAAATTCGCCATCGCGCGCGCCGCGGCCCCGATGTTCTCGCCAAGCTGCGGCTCGACCAGGATCACAACCGGCCCCGGCTGCTGCACCCAACGCTTGGTCTTATCGGTTCCCGCACCCGGCATGTTGTTTTCCTGGATGAACTCTCGATTGTCATGTCGGAGCGCGCGACAGCGCGAACCCGGAATCCAGAGGCAGACTCCGCGCATGCGCCTGGATTCCGGGTTCGCTCGCTGACGTGAGCGCCCTGGAATGACCGCGGGACGGGTTCGGCACCTGGAATGACCGTGGTGGATATAACCGCCCGGCGGCCCTGCGGAAAAGCAGCATCTTGCCGGACACCAGCTTTGACGCCTTCCTAGCGCCTGCCTAACACCTGTCTCGCAGCCCCCAACAAGGCTTTTACCGGCGGGGTGCGGATGCTATAGGGCGCGCACCGAATTCCCGTCAGTCGGATCCCGCGCCGAGAACAATTCATTCGAGGGCCCGAGGGAGAAGCCATTCCACCGCGCCCGTCAATGTCCAGTTTCCGGTCGGCCCAAACACGCACGGCGACCAGAGGTGTTAGCATGCCAAATCTCGAAATCATGTGGACAAAGGTCGATGAAGCCCCGGCGCTCGCGACTTATTCCTTGCTGCCGATCGTCAAAGCCTTCGTCGGCGCGGCAGGCGTATCCGTGACGTTGAAGGATATTTCTCTCGCCGGCCGCATCCTCGCCAGCGTCTCCGACAAGCTCCCCCCTGCGCAACGGGCCAACGACGAACTCGCCGAACTCGGCGCGCTTACGCTGAAGCCCGAAGCCAACATCATGAAGCTGCCCAACATCTCCGCCTCGATCCCGCAGCTCAAGGCTGCGATCAAGGAGCTGCAGGGCAAGGGCTACGGCGTTCCGGACTATCCGGACAATCCGACGACGGACGCCGAGAAGGATATCAAGTCCCGCTACGACAAGGTGTTCGGCAGCGTCGTCAACCCGGTGTTGCGCGAAGGCAATTCCGATCGCCGCGCGGCCGGCGCCGTCAAGCAATACGCCCGCAACAATCCGCACAGGATGGGCGTCTGGAGCCCCAACTCCAAATCGCATGTGGCGTACATGTCGGATGGCGACTACTACGGCTCGGAAGTCGCGACCACCGTTCCGGCTGCAACCAACGCCCGCATCGAGTTGGTCGGCAAAGACGGCGCCGTCACGGTGCTGAAGGCAAAGACGCCGATCGAGGCCGGCGAGATCATCGACGCGGCGGTGATGAGCCGCAAGGCGCTGCGCGCCTTCTTTGCCGAGCAGATCGAAGCCGCGAAGAAGGAAGGCGTGCTGTTCTCGCTGCACGTCAAGGCGACCATGATGAAGATCGCCGATCCCGTCATCTTCGGCCACGCCGTTTCCGTCTTCTTCGCCGACGTGATCGAGAAGCATGCCGCCACGCTCAAGCGCCTCGGCGTCAATCTCAACAACGGCTTCGGCGATCTGCTGACGAAGATCGAGACCCTGCCTGAGCCCGAGAAAAAAGCGATCAAGGACGACATCGCCGCCGAGTACGCGAAACGGCCGGCCCTCGCTATGGTCAATTCCGACAAGGGGATCACCGGCCTGCATGTGCCGAGCGACTTCATCATCGACGCGACGATGCCGGCGATGATCCGCGAATCCGGCCGCATGTGGGGACCCGACGGCAAGCTGCACGACACCAAGGCCGTGATCCCGGATCGCGCTTACGCGCGGCTCTATCAGGCGGTCATCGACGACTGTAAGGCCCACGGCGCGTTCGATCCCAAGACGATGGGCTCGGTCCCAAACGTGGGATTGATGGCGCAGAAGGCCGAGGAATACGGCTCGCACGACAAGACGTTCGAAGTCCCCGCGAGCGGGACCGTTCGCGTCGTTGCCGACGACGGCAAGGTGCTGCTGGAGCGCCCGGTCGAAACCGGCGACATTTTCCGCATGTGCGAGCTCCGCGACGCCCCGATCCAAGACTGGGTCAAGCTCGGCGTGCGCCGTGCACGCCTCACCAACACGCCTGCGGTGTTCTGGCTCGACGCCAAGCGCGGGCATGACGCCCAGGTCATCGCCAAGGTCGAGAAATACCTGAAGGACCACGATACAACGGGACTCGACATCCGCATCCTGCCGCCGGTCGAAGCGATCAAGTTCTCGCTCGAGCGCATTCGCAAGGGGCAGGACACGATCTCCGTCACCGGCAACGTGCTGCGCGATTACCTGACGGACCTGTTCCCGATCATGGAGCTCGGCACCTCGGCCAAGATGCTGTCGATCGTTCCGCTGTTGGCCGGCGGCGGTCTTTTCGAGACGGGGGCCGGCGGCTCGGCGCCCAAGCATGTGCAGCAGTTCCTGGAAGAGAATTATCTGCGCTGGGATTCGCTCGGCGAGTTCCTCGCGCTGGGCGCGTCGCTCGAACATCTGGCGCAGACCTACAAGAACGCCAAGGCACAGGTTCTCGCCGAGACGCTCGACACGGCCATCGGCAAGATCCTCGAGTTCAACCGCTCCCCCGCGCGCAAGGTCGGCGAACTCGACAATCGCGGCAGCCATTTCTACCTCGCCCTGTACTGGGCTCAGGCGCTGGCCGCGCAAACCAAGGACGCGGAGCTGCAGGCCCGCTTCAAGCCGCTGGCCGAGACGCTCACCAAGAACGAGGCCAAGATCAATGGCGAGCTGATCGGCGCGCAAGGCAAGCCGGTCGATCTCGGCGGTTACTACCTGCCCGATCCTGCCAAGGCATCGGCCGCGATGCGGCCGAGCGCCACGCTGAACGCCGCGCTCGCCGCATTCTGACGCGGCGTCCAACGGCGGACGCTTCCAAAGCCAAGGTTCGCTAGACGACTTGCCAGGCGACTCGCTCGAAGGCCCGCTCGATGACGAACGCATCGAGCGGGCTTTTTCTTTCGAGGCAGCGACGTCGCCGCTGTCGCCGCAACCTGATCGCTGGCGCCGTCGAGGGAGCACCATGCCGGCACGCATCGCGCCAGCGCGGCAACTCATCGGACCGAATGCTCAGGCCGATGCCGATCGAAGCGATCGAACCGAAGCGCATCCTTTTCGCCGATCAAGATCGCTCGAAATTCCCTCGCCGCGTCCCGCAGGCACTCGCCCCTCGATGCAACTTAAGTCCACGAGCCAACGCGGCTTTCACGGCATGAAAGTCAATGCTATAGAGCCCGCCGCGGCTGCGGGGACGGCGGACCGATGCCAACTTTCAAAAGGTAAATTCTTAGATGGCGAAGATCAAAGTCAAGAATCCGATCGTCGAGATGGACGGCGACGAGATGACCCGCATCATCTGGCGGCTCATTAAAGACAAACTGATTCATCCTTATCTCGACGTTGATCTTCTTTATTACGATCTCAGCGTTCAGAAACGCGACGAAACCGGCGACCAGATTACCATCGACGCCGCCAACAAGACGCGCGATGTCGGCGTCGCCGTGAAATGCGCCACCATCACCCCCGACGAAGGACGCGTGAAGGAGTTCAATCTCAAGAAGATGTGGCGTTCGCCGAACGGCACGATCCGCAACATCCTCGGCGGCGTGATCTTCCGCGAGCCGATCATCTGCAAGAACGTACCGCGCCTGGTGCCGGGCTGGACGAAGCCGATCATCATCGGCCGTCACGCCTACGGCGACCAGTACCGCGCCACCGACTTCCGGTTTCCCGGCAAGGGCACCATCACCATCAAGTTTGCCGGCGAGGACGGCAAGGTGATCGAGCACGAGGTGTTCCAGGCGCCGGGTCCGGGCGTCTGCCTGTCGATGTACAACCTCGATCAGTCAATCGTCGATTTCGCGCGCGCGACGTTCAACTACGCCCTGACGCGCAACTACCCGGTTTACCTGTCCACCAAGAACACGATCCTGAAGGTCTACGACGGCCGCTTCATGGATCTGTTCCAGCAGGTGTTCGACAAGGAATTCAAGGCCGAATTCGAGAAGCGCAAGCTCACCTACGAGCATCGCCTGATCGACGACATGGTGGCGGCCGCGATGAAGTGGTCGGGCGGCTATGTCTGGGCCTGCAAGAACTACGACGGCGACGTGCAGTCCGACGTGGTGGCGCAGGGTTTCGGCTCGCTCGGCCTGATGACCTCCGTGCTGATGACGCCGGACGGCAAGACGGTGGAGGCGGAGGCCGCCCACGGCACCGTCACCCGGCACTACCGCCAGTATCAGCAGGGCCAGGAAACCTCGACCAATTCGGTCGCCTCCATCTTCGCCTGGGCCCGCGGCCTGGCGCACCGCGCCAAACTGGACAACAACCCCGAGCTCGCCAAGTTCGCGAGCACGCTGGAGAAGGTCACGGTGGACACCGTGGAGTCCGGTTTCATGACCAAGGACCTCGCGCTCCTCGTCGGGCCGGACCAGAAGTGGCTTTCCACCACCGGCTTCCTCGACAAGATCGACACCAACCTGCAGAAGGCGATGGCGTAAACCGCCTTCCCTTCGGCGAAAACAAACGGCGCGGCCTCAGCCGCGCCGTTTTCGTTTGAGCTTACCCCCACGCCACATCCTGGCGCGGCGGCGTCCTCGGCCCCGCGAGGCGCATATCATGAGCAGCAGAGCTGTGGCCCGCCCGTCAGCGCAGGATACACGCCATCGCATGATACGGCGCCGCTCCCCGCCCCTTCCCTCGCCGATCACGACAAAGCCCCGGCGCGCGAAATAGGCGCGGTGGTCGGCAAGGCTCCGGCGCAAACGCAGAGTCAATTTTGTTGCACCCATCCGGCGCGCCTCATCGGCCGCAGCGCGAAGCAGAGCCGAACCCACGCCGCGCCCGCGCCAGTTCGCCGCCACGGCCATCCGCGTCAGGTCAGAGAGCGTCGCCTTTGGCCGCGCAGAATACGCTGCCGGCGATGTCGTCGCCCGCTTGAGCGCCCAGCGCGGTTTCCACCCGCAATCGCTTGGCAAGATCGGCCAACGTTTCGCGAAGCACGCTCGAGGGCGGCTGCAGCCCTTCAAATGCCGCGTGAACCAGGGCCAGCAGTTCCTCGAGCCAGCCGCCTCCGTCCCAGGGGCAAACCTGGACCGGCCCTAGAGCCTCGGTTCGGCCCAGCCGTCATCCGGCCAGGGCGGCCTCGATCGCCTTGAGAGCCGCGTCCGCCTTGGCGCCATCGGGGCCGCCGCCTTGCGCCATATCCGGCTTGCCCCCACCGCCTTTGCCGCCCAGGACTTCCACGCCCTTGCGCACCAGGTCCACCGCATTGAAGCGGCCGGTCAGATCGGCGGTCACGCCGATGACCAGGGTGGCCTTGCCTTCGTCGGTCACGCCCGCGATAGCGACCACGCCGGACCCGACCCGCTTTTTGCCCTCGTCGGCAAGGCTTTTCAGATCCTTGATGTCGATGCCCGACACCGCGCGCGACAGCAGCTTGATGTCACCGATGCTGCGCACGCCATCGCTGCCGCCGGCCGAAGCCCCTCCGCCCATCGCCAGGCGCTTCTTCGCCTCGGACAGGTCACGCTCCAGTTTCTTATGCTCGGACAAGAGGTTGGCGACGCGCGCCGGCAGGTCATCGAGCGATACTTTAAGCTCCGAAGACGCCGCTTTAGCCAGTTGAACCGCATTGTGAGCAGACTTGCGCGCGGCCGTGCCGGTCTGCGCCTCGACGCGCCGGACGCCGGCCGCGACGCCGGAGTCGGACAGGCCGGCGATCAGGCCGATGTCGCCGGTGCGCCGCACATGGGTGCCGCCGCAAAGCTCCACCGACCAGCCGAGGCTGTTGCCGCCCCCCTCGCCCATGGCGACGACGCGGACCTCGTCGCCGTACTTCTCGCCGAACAGCGCGCGCGCGCCGGACGCCCGCGCATCATCGAGCGCCATCAGCCGCGTCGTCACCGGCGAATTCTGCAACACGTATTCGTTGGCAAGGTCCTCGACGCGCTCGATCTCGTCCGCCGTCATCGGCTTGGGATGAGAGAAGTCGAACCGCAGGCGGTCGGGCGCGACCAGCGAGCCCTTCTGCGCAACGTGATCGCCGAGCACCTGGCGCAACGCCTCATGCAGGAGATGCGTCGCCGAATGGTTGCGGCGGATGGCGGAGCGACGGCCGTGATCGACCTCGAGCGCCAGCGCCTGGCCGACCTTGAGCGTGCCCTTCTCGACCGTGCCGGAGTGCACGAACAGATCGCCGGCCTCCTTTTGCGTATCGGTCACGGCGAAGCGCACACCATCGGCCGTCATCGCGCCGGTGTCGCCGACCTGGCCGCCGGACTCGCCGTAGAACGGCGTCTGGTTGACGATCACCGCTCCGGTCTCGCCGGCCTTGAGCTCCGGCACTTCCTTGCCGTCTCGCACCAGCGCGGCGACAACGCCCTCGGCAGTCTCCGTTTCGTAGCCCAGGAATTCCGTGGCCCCGACCTTCTCGCGCAGGCCGAACCACACGGTTTCGGTCGCCGCCTCCCCCGAGCCCGACCACGAGGCGCGCGCCTTCTCGCGCTGCTTCTCCATCGCGGCGTTGAAGGCCTCGACATCGACGCCGATGCCGCGCGGCTTCAACGCGTCCTGGGTCAGGTCCAGCGGGAAGCCATAGGTGTCGTAAAGCGTGAACGCCGTCTCGCCCTTGAGGCTGTCGCCTTGCTTGAGCGACTTCGATTCCTCGTCGAGGATCGACAGGCCACGCTCCAGGGTGCGGCGGAAGCGCGTCTCCTCGAGCTTGAGCGTCTCGGAAATCAACGCTTCGGCGCGCACCAGCTCCGGATAGGCCTGGCCCATCTCGCGCACCAGCGACGGAACGAGCCGCCACATGAGCGGCTCGCGCGCGCCGAGCAATTCGGCGTGGCGCATGGCGCGGCGCATGATGCGGCGGAGCACATAGCCGCGGCCTTCGTTGGAGGGCAGCACGCCGTCGGCGATCAGGAACGACGACGCCCGCAGGTGGTCGGCGATGACGCGGTGCGATGCCTTCTGCGGGCCGTCGGGCGACACCTTGGTCAACTCGGCGATGGCGCCGATCAGCGCGCGGAACAGGTCGATGCCGTAATTGTCGTGGGTGCCCTGCAGCACCGCGGCGATGCGCTCGAGCCCCATGCCGGTGTCGATCGAGGGCCGCGGCAGGTCGGTGCGCGCGCCGCCGACGTGCTGCTCGAACTGCATGAACACGAGATTCCAGATCTCGATGAAGCGGTCGCCCTCGGCATCGGCGCTGCCGGGCGGGCCGCCAGGAATCCTGTCGCCGTGATCGTAGAAGATTTCCGAGCACGGACCGCAAGGGCCGGTGTCGCCCATCTGCCAGAAGTTGTCGGAGCCGGCGATGCGGACGATCTTGCTGTCGGGCAGACCCGCGACCTTCTTCCAGAGGTCGAAGGCCTGATCGTCGTCGATATAGACCGTCACCATCAGACGGTCCTTGGGCAGGCCGAACTCCTTGGTGACGAGATTCCAGGCCAGCTCGATCGCGCGATCCTTGAAGTAGTCGCCAAACGAGAAGTTGCCCAGCATCTCGAAGAAGGTGTGATGGCGGGCGGTGTAGCCGACGTTGTCGAGGTCGTTGTGCTTGCCCCCGGCGCGCACGCATTTCTGCGAGGTGGTGGCGCGCTGATAGGGGCGCTTTTCCAGTCCGGTGAAGACGTTCTTGAACTGCACCATGCCGGCGTTGGTGAACATCAACGTCGGATCGTTCCGCGGCACCAGCGGCGACGACGGCACGACCTCATGGCCGGCCTTGGCGAAATAACCGAGGAAGCTTCCCCGGATGTCGTTGACGCCACTCATACGCTGAACCGATCCCTGCCTGCGCCCCATGCCTGTAAATGGCGGGCGTTATTGGTGTTTCGGGGCAACTATGTAGCGGCGGGGCGGTGGCCTGTCCAGGATTGGAGCGGTCCCAAACGGGCACCGGGCCGCCGCCGGATCGAATCCGAACGGCGGCCCGGCATGGCAACCTTGATTGGCAACCTCAAACGGAAATTCTTAACGGCGGCCGGATGAGAGGAGCCGCGAAGGGCGACGAGGACGGGCGGGCGATCAGCCCTCGGCCGCCTCGTCGTCATCGTCCTCGGCGTCGCCCTCCGCGATCTTGTCGGCGATCAGGCCGGCGTTGCTGCGGACGGCGGTCTCGATCCGGGCGGCGACGTCCGGGTTGTCCTTGAGGAAGGTCTTGGCGTTCTCGCGGCCCTGCCCGATGCGCTGGTCGTCGTAGGAGAACCAAGCGCCCGACTTCTCCACGACGCCGGCCTTGACCCCGAGGTCGATCAATTCGCCGGTCTTGGAAACGCCCTCGCCGTACATGATGTCGAATTCGACCATCTTGAAGGGCGGCGCGAGCTTGTTCTTGACCACCTTCACGCGGGTCTGGTTGCCGACCACCTCGTCGCGATCCTTGATCGCGCCGATGCGGCGGATATCGAGCCGGACCGAGGCGTAGAACTTGAGCGCGTTGCCGCCTGTGGTGGTCTCCGGGCTGCCGTACATCACGCCGATCTTCATGCGGATCTGGTTGATGAAGATCACCATCGTGCGCGACTTGTTGATCGAGGCCGTGAGCTTGCGCAGCGCCTGGCTCATCAGGCGGGCTTGAAGCCCAGGCTGGCTCTCGCCCATCTCGCCTTCGAGCTCCGAGCGCGGCACCAGCGCCGCCACCGAATCGACCACCAGCACATCGACCGCGCCCGAGCGCACCAACGTATCGGCGATCTCGAGCGCCTGCTCGCCGTGGTCGGGCTGCGAAACCAGCAAATCGTCCACCTTGACGCCGAGCTTGCGGGCATAGACCGGGTCGAGCGCATGCTCCGCGTCCACGAAGGCGCAGATGCCGCCCTTCTTCTGCGCCTCGGCGATGCAATGCAGCGCCAGCGTGGTCTTGCCGGAGGATTCCGGCCCGTAAATCTCCACCACCCGGCCGCGCGGCAGCCCCCCGACGCCGAGCGCGATATCAAGGCCCAGCGAGCCAGTGGACACGACCTCGACGTCCATCGACTTGTCGGTCTTGCCGAGCTTCATGATCGAGCCCTTGCCGAAATTGCGCTCGATCTGAGACAGCGCCGCGTCCAGCGCCTTCGACTTATCCATTGAAGCTCCTTCGATCACACGCAATGCGGCCGGGGCCATTCGTCTGCTCCTATATGACCGGGATTCGAAGGTCCGACAAACAGGCGCTCCTCCCGGTGCCGCGCCCGCCATCGACTAAGGCGGCACTGTACACTCTTTGTTCTTTGTTCGCAATATGTTCTTTTTGCAGAGCCGGGTACTGGCCTGTTTCGACTCCTAGTGGCCTGTTTTGAAAATGGCAGTGGCCTAGTTTAATTTTCTCTATTCGTACTCAATCCGAGTTGGAACCTGATCTCATGTCGGTCAATCTGCCCGAGCACTGGACACCAATTATTCAATCCGCCGCCGGCACGATTATCGGCATTGGGGTAGTTGGAACGATGGCCATATCTGCCCGGGCTTGGTGGAGTGCCAAAACCAGTGAGGTTCGATGGCTATGCTTCTGGTGGGCAGCCGGAGCACTCGCCGTCGCTGCGGCCATTATTTGGCTAGCCCTTTTTCGCCTCTCGATATAACCAAAAGAGGCCGCCTCAGTTGGCGGTCTCTTTCGTTTGGTTCATGCGCGTAGTCATCTCCAAGATGCCTTCATACTGCTTTAGGAGGTCTTGGAGAGATTTCAGGCCCGCCAAATCCACCGACGCTTGAATGTCGAGGCGGTCGCCATTTACGACCACACGCACCGGCGCGTTGCCGCGTGATGGATTGGTCTTTGTCTGCTGCTCCTGTGGTGTCACGACGTTCTCCGGCTGCTGTTGTTCGCCGGAATTTCCCGCGTCCTCGCTTCCAGAACCATGACTATCGATTGCGCCTAGTTCCTCCAGATAGCTCATGGTTTCGAGGAATGCTTTTGCAGCAGGCCGCACCGCGTTGGGGTTGAAACCCTGGCGGTTAAGGTAGGTGACCACGCCATCCTCGGGCGGCACTACGATGCCTGAGAACCGCTCCCGAATCTCGCGGTACAGATCAGGCTGCATTGCCGCCTCAAACAGGCGCGCCTTCCGCTGCGCTTCCGACTCCGCATGGAGGATGTCACGAGCGCGCTCCGTCACGCGCGTTTCTCCCTTCCCTGCGCGCTCCAGCAAGCCGTAGGCGGCCAGCGCCGCTAGGGCCTTGTTCGCCGGACCACTCAATGCCGAATAGCCGATGAGTTTGACCGCGTTCGTGCGGTCAACCGGCGATGAGCGGTAAGGCTTCTCAATCTTGGCGACCGCCGCGACTGCGTCCCGAAGCGGCATGTTCGGGTAGGACGGACTGCGAATGAACTTAGGGGGCGAGGTGGTCATGGTGTTCTCCGAGCTTGCCATGGCGGGCCACATAGCATGGCTCGGATGACTACGCAATGTATTACTCAAATTACTTGACTTGATTACTCGGGTCCTGTTAAGGTCCTCCCAACACGATGGAGAACCGCATGACCAGGAGGGTTGGAGCCCCCGGCGCACTAGCCGAGCAAAGGGGGCAGCGAAAAGAGAGAGGGCCACGTTCCCGGTGCAAATTAGGGGAAACGCGGCCCACAATCGGCTTCTAGTTCTCAGGGCTCGTCTAACGGTAGGACGCCCTGCCTTACCCCAGCGGAAATCTCGGTCCGAATCCGAGGCCCTGAACTGGCAAACTTAGTGGCCCGACGCCCCCTGGCAGGGGTGCCGGGCCGGATCAAAAACCCCGGGATCGAGCCCCGAAGCAAATGACCACTCTGGCGAATATAGCGGATTTCGCACTGTTTTTCCAGAGTCCGGCTTCGGGCCGATCCGCAATCATGGATCGAGCCCATGAACGTCCTTTCCCGCAACAAGCAGATTGAAGTTATCGCCGCCCTCTGCGACGGCCTGGGCGTTCGCGCCGCCTCTCGGATCACTGGCGTCAATCGCGGCACCGTTGCCGACCTGGCCCTCAAGGTCGGGCGCGGCTGCGCGGCCCTCCACGACGGCAAGATGACCGGCCTACGGGTCAACCGCCTGGAGCTTGATGAACTATGGTCCTACGTCGGCCGGAAGCAAAAGCGGGTGAAGCCGAACCACCCCGACGCGCCCGTGGCTGGCGATCAATATACGTTCGTCGGGCTGGCGGCATCGGCGCGGGCGATTATCAGCTACCGCACCGGCAAGCGCGACAGCGAGAATACGCTGGAGTTCATCCACGATCTGCGCGAGCGGGTGATCGGAGCGCCTGAGATTTCAACGGACGGCTTCCGCCCGTATCAAGCTGCCATCCGCGATGTGTTCGCTGGCCGCGTCTCGCACGGCGTGATCGTAAAGACCTACAGCGTAACCAACCTCGCCGTAAAAGAGGCGGCCCGCCGCTACTCCCCCGCCGAGGTAATCGCTGTAGAGCGTGAGGTGGTAAGCGGCCTGCCGACCAACATCAGCACCAGCTACGTCGAACGGTCGAACCTGACGCTCCGCATGTCATCAAAGCGGTTTGCCCGGTTGAGCAACGGTTTCAGCAAGCGGCTGGATAACCATTGCGCCGCCGTGTCGCTGTACGTGATGCATTACAATTTCTGCCGCGTGCATGAGAGCCTTCGCAGCACGCCCGCGATGGCGCTCGGGGTGGCCGAGCGAGTCTGGACGATTGGCGACTTGGTGGATGCGGCGCTGGCTACTCAGCCGATTACGCCGAAGATCACGCCGCCGGACCGGCGACGGCGGTTCACGGTAATCGAGGGCGGCCGGACGTGAACCAATTTCTGATTGAACTTTTGGGCGAGTCGTGTATTCTCTATAAAGGCTTTGCCTAGAGGTCCGCCGTATGGGGGCCGCAACAACGGCTGGGGGAAACCTCAGCCGTTCTTGTTTTTATGCTTTGTTATCAAAGCAGTAGGTCTTAATACCCAAGATAGTGGCTTGCTCGCCCGGTACTTGGGTGGTGATCAATTTCCCGGATTCCATTAGCCTCCGATATACGTGGAACTTTCGATTATAAGCTCCCCTGGATATTGAATAAATGTAGCAGTCGGCGATTTGCATTATTCGACTATTCTTGGGCTTGCCTTCAATATCCAAAAGAGTGGCCTGAAACTCGGGCTGGCTAATTGGTTGGTATTTTGCGGAAACCTGGGCGTCAAACGCCAGTCCGTTAGCTCTCAAATTGTGAAAGTAGCCTTCAATTCGCCCATCAGTGACCGGGTCTGCTCGCTCGTAGAACACGCGAAGTCTTTGCTTAGTCTGAAGGGCATATTTGGCAGATCGGTCCAGTAAAATATCGAATGCACTGCGGCATAGAAGCCACTTTTGGTCTCCCTCTCTGGAGCCATAGCCACGGGCTTTATACCCAGGCCTATCGATAACGCACGCCGTACCAGCCACGGGGACCAACGCTAAAAATGTCCGCAGATCGGACCAAAAACGGGTTCTCTTTTCATCATCTAGTCTGCCGACCCAGGAAAACGGACCGCGCTCCGAATTCATATCCGTCATATGCAGGGGGGCCCTGATTTGGGGCCACTTCGCCAACAAGTCGGCTAATCGCTGCTGCGCGGTGGCCTCATCGGCCTCCTTAATCAGGATACCGCCGAGCGAAAACCAGTCATCACCCCGACGGGTCTGCGCGCCCGGCCTGTCTAAGTGCCGCGATCCGCTCTCATCAATGTAGAGATTGAGGATGGGAAGACGTTCAGTTGTCATACCTCTTTATAACAACCGCAACCCGAGTCGGGTACTCTGGTGGCTTACTTTGCCTCCGCGAGTGGCCTATTTCGGCCAATACCCGGAGCCAAGTCCTGGCCCCCGTCTTCAATCGCGACAGGTCATACCCCTGGCTGAGCAACAGCTTTCGACAGAGCCGGGAGGGACCGGGTGCCGCCGCGACTGACGGCCTGTTCCGTCCCGGTTCGCACGGCATTGAAACGGCAGCCGCCCGCGATCAACTCTCGCTGTCGATCGGCGGAAGCGTGCGCTCGGCCCTGTCCACAAGCGCGCCGGCGGGCGCGCCCTGGCCCGCGGCGCAGAGCGCCGCCTGCGTGCGATTGGCCGCGCCGAGCTTCTTCATAATGTGGCGCACATGCACCTTCACGGTGGACTCGCGCATCTGCAACTGCCGCCCGATCAGCTTGTTCGACTCGCCCTGAATGAGGCGATCGAGCACCTGCTGCTGGCGCGCCGTGAAGCCGGGGCTCTTTGGCGTGGGCGCAATGACCGCGAGCGCACGGCCCGCGGCCAGTTGCGGCAAGCGATTGACCCGCGTCGCCTCGGTGAGTGCGGCCGGCGGAAAAAACGAACCGCCGCTCATGATGAAGGCCAGGGCCTGCAAGGCGACGGAGGGCGCAATGCTCGTCGGGATAAAGCCGCGGGCGCCGGCTTCGAGCGCAGCCACGACCTCCGCCGCATCCTCGCGATCGGACACCAGCACCAGCGGAACGTTGTTGTGCCGATGAGACAGCGATGCAATCCAGGCTTGGATCTTGGGATCGCCGACGGCGGCCGAACCGAGGATCAGCAGGATCATCTGATACTGATCGTTCGGCTCCAACTCCGGGACCAGCGATATCCTCTGCGGATCGTTGGCGATGATCCGCAACTGGCGGGCGTCGGTCCACGGCTTGAGAAGACTCACAACGCCGGCCCGACGCAACTCCAATGCGTCGATAACCAAAATCGCGGGACTTTCCGTACCAACATACAGGGATTGTGACATCGTAACCCCGACTCTACACGCTACTATGCTTCTCTATTCCAAGTGCCTCGAATCCAGAGCTTCTGATCAGGATCAAGTGCTTCGGAAATTTCGACGTACTTCGGGGAGCAAGTGCTTTGCGGTGCAACCGGCGGCGGGGAGCGGAAAACCGCACGCGCCCCGCCTCACAGGTCCTGCCTCTTTGGCAGACGGATTGCATCGGTAGCATGGTGATGTCCCCATCCATTTTCAAGACATCACATTGCTGCGACAGCATTCCTTTCTCCCCAATCTTGCCGCATTGCTATGCCACACACACCCCGCCCTCGCAGGGGCAAATCCGCGCCAGCGGATCGGTTCAGCCGGCACCTTAATCCACCTATCGCAACGCCACCGATCGGCAGCCGGCGATGGTTTCATCCGAATACAACGTTCTGTGTATGCGACGCTCTGCAGGGCGCGGTGCATCGGCGCGCTTTCCGCGGTCGCGCCGACAAGCCAACGATACGCATTCCGATACGAAAGACATCGCGCCCCGACCGGGCACGGCGGAGTCGCCGAGGATGCATCCCGGCGCGCGATTAACCCTGACAGGATCATATGCGGAACGCCGTCGGCACAACCACGTTCTCAAATTGTCCGCCTCGCGCGCGGCAAAGTGGTCAACGGCATCGTCGCGCGTGCCGGCGGGAATGTGATGGGCATCACACCCAGGCTGATCCCACCATGTACTATACCGGAGAGTGGTCGATTCGGGTTCGGATCGGCCGCTGGGTTGACGGAGATCGCGTTCGTTTCACGGAGACTGCGCTCGGTTGACGCGGACGGGTGGACGACCGATCAAAGTTCAATCCGACGTGCCGTCGACAACGTTTGACTCGAAAAGGGAGACGATATGATCCGCAAGTTTTTCATCACCGCTGCCGCCGGCATCGCCATCTTCGCGATCGGCTCGATGACCGCCCCTCGCGCCGATGCCATGCCGCTGGGCGTGCCGGCGGGCGCGGTCGACCAAATCGATATGACCAATAACGTTGCGCTTTGCTTCTACATCGATGGCTGGAACGGCCCCGGCATGTATCAGTGCGGATATCGCTGGCGGCGCGGCTACGGTTGGCACGGCCGGCGCCATGCGCCGCCTCCGCGCGTGCATCGCCACGTCGTCCCCCGGCATGGACACAGCCATCGTCCGAGCCGCCATCATCGGCACTAACCGGCGGCCGCGCACCGCGCGGTTGCATTGATCGCCCCGGCCATCGGCAACGATGGCCGGGGTTTTCGTTGGAGGGCACGGCCGGCCTATCCCGCCGCGCCGCGATTGCGGTATGGAATATGCGGCGGCGTCAACGACGGAGCCTTGAGTTCAACGCCCCTCAACCCAGCACTCTCCCACCCCATCGCCGAGCAAAACCGATGCATGACATCCTGATCCGCGGCGGCCTTCTCTACGACGGCTCGGGCCGTGCCGGCATCCCCGGCGATCTCGCCATCGCAGGCGGCGTCATCGCGGCTATCGGGGCGCTCGACGGCGCGCAGGCGAGAAAGACCATCGACGCCACCGGCCTCGCCGTGGCGCCGGGCTTCATCGACATCAAGACCCATTCGGACTTCACGCTGCCGATCAACCCGAAGGCC